>Ga0335073_10000098_pt1 | contig 97275 bp, 78 predicted proteins | sample Lox_Sample_22_FD_207093 | JGI IMG/M metagenome (GOLD analysis project Ga0335073, IMG submission 207093) | Soil microbial communities from Loxahatchee National Wildlife Refuge, Florida, United States - Lox_Sample_2.2 | ecosystem: Environmental > Terrestrial > Soil > Wetlands | place: USA...
TTTCGAGCGCGGTTTTTGCTCGACGAATCTGCTTTTGTCTCTTTCTCGCCACTCGCCACTCGCCACTCGCCACTTCCTCTCGAACTTTCAACTTTTAACTTCCGACTTTCAACTGTTTCCCGGAGTCATCCAATGAGCACCGCTACTCTTCCTCCGACGCTTCCGCCAACGCCGCTCACCAAAAAAGACTTCCAGACCGACCAGGAAGTCCGCTGGTGCCCCGGCTGCGGCGATTACGCTATTCTCTCCGCCGTCCAATCCGTCTTCCCGGAACTCGGCATTAAGCGCGAAAACTTCGTCGTTGTCTCCGGCATCGGCTGCTCTAGCCGCTTCCCCTACTACATGAACACCTTCGGCTTCCACACCATTCACGGCCGCGCGCCCGCCATCGCCACCGGCATTAAAGCGATTCGTCCCGATCTCGAAGTTTGGGTGGCTACCGGCGACGGCGACGCCCTTTCCATCGGCGGCAATCACACCATTCACATGCTCCGCCGCAACGTCGGCCTCAAAGTTCTGCTCTTCAACAACCGCATCTATGGCCTCACCAAAGGCCAATATTCTCCGACCTCCGAACTCGGCAAAAAAGCGAAGTCCACTCCTTACGGCTCGCTCGACCGTCCTTTCAATCCCATCTCTCTCGCCATCGGCTCCGAAGCCACTTTCGTCGCACGCTCCGTCGACGTCTTCCAGCAACACTTGAAAGAAACTCTCAAGCAAGCCGCCGCGCACAAAGGCTCCGCCTTCGTCGAAATCCTGCAGAACTGCAACATCTTCAACGACGGCGCCTGGTTCAACCTCACCGAAAAGGACGCTCGCAGCGAGCACGTCCTGATGCTCGAACACGGCAAGCCGCTTATCTTCGGCAAAAACCGCGACAAAGGCCTTCGCCGAATGCCCGACGGCGATGTTGAAGTCGTCCAACTCGGCAACGGCATCACCGAATCCGACCTGCTCGTCCACGACGCGCACCATCCCCGCGCCTTCTACGCCTTCCTGCTTTCGCACATCGAGCATCGCCCCGGCTTCCCCACGCCCATCGGCGTCCTTCGCTCGCATGACAATCTGCCTCGCTACGAAGACGTCATGAATCAGCAAATCAACGACGTCATCGCCAAACGCGGCCCCGGCGACCTCACCAAGCTCCTGCGCGCCGGCGACACCTGGGAAGTCAAGTAGCACAGACTTGCCCTGCTTGCTCTGAGGTTCCGAAGGGATCTTCGAACGGGTACTTTTGTCGTGCCCCGTCAACGCACGCGCTCCCGATCCGTCGAGCGCCGACACCACTAGCTTTTAGATCCATCGACACCTCTCCTTCACACACCTCGCCCCCTGAGGCGCTGCCTGCACGCGTATACGCGCCCTAAACTTCGGAGATTTCACTCAGAGCCGGAATCAACGGTGAAAAGCCTACGCCGTCCGACTGCCCGCGAGATTGCTCAACCCATTTCCTGGTGGCATAGACTTCAGTCTGTGCCAACGTCAAATTGTCCACGATGGATCCGCTAAGCGCGCTGTAACGCATCACTCTTGACGCGTCGCGCTTGCAGCGACCTGGCCCTTTTCCCGTGCATGCCTTTCTACGAATTCTTCCAAAAATACGCGCACATCCCATTAATCGGGCAAATCTCGCACTTCGGCTTCGTCCGCTTACAAATTTCCTGCCCGTGCTTCTTTAGCAGCAAATATGCCCTTCGCCGCGCCGCAAATTCTTCTGGCACCTCCGCCGCAATCTTGTCCTGCGCCGCCCGATAGCCTTTCGCGTAATTCTTCTCCTCCTGTCCGAATAAAATCCGCTGCGGCACTCCCGTACACGCCGAAGGCACCGCGGCCACCGGCGCCAACCCCGCAAACAATAAAATTCTCTCCGCCCCTGGCTCGCCAATCACGGGAAATTTCTTGAGTGCATTCTTCACCGCCCGCAATCTCTTGTCCTGTGGCGTCTTTTCGTCCCTCATCAGTTTCTTCAGCGCCCCATTCAAGTCCCCGCGACACTCCTTCTTCACCATCCGCGCGATCAGCTTCCATCTCTCCACGCGCACCTCCGGCAGCATCCCTCCCAGCCGCGCCGCCTTCATCAATTTCCCTTTCGGCACCCTTAAAATCTCTTCAGGCTTCGTCCCGACCTCGCTCCGCAACGCGTTGTACCCTTTCGCGCACGATAAATCCGTCGCCGGGTACCCGCTGTTCACAAATAGGATCATTTCGTACGGTTCATTCGGCCCCGCCAATTTCTGCGCGCCGTAATGCCCTTCCAGCTTTTCCAATACCTTCGCCAGCCCCGGCAGGTCGTCCATCATCGGCGCCTCCGTCCCTATCTCGAATTCCAGGAAACAGTCGCCGCCATTCTACGTCTAACAGCCTGATTTGAACGGGCCCAAACTCGTCCCACCAGCCGAGGCACACATGAAGAACTTCTTGCTCGGTATCTTGGTCACCCTCGCCATCATTCTTCTCGTCGCCTTCTGCTACCTCCGCCTCGGCTATGCCGAAGTCCGCGGCGATATCCCCCCGTCTCGTCTCGAAACCTGGCTCCTCCAGCCTTCCATTCACGCCTCCGTTCGCCGCGAAGCCCCCGAAATTCCCAATCCCGTCCAGCCCACCGACGCCAACCTCATCTCCGGTGGCAAAATGTATCTGAACGAATGCGCCGGCTGTCACGGCGAACCCGGCAAACCCGATCAGTCCAGCAGCACCCTGTTCCCGCCGATTCCGCAACTCGCTGCCACCGGAACGCAATACACCGAATCCCAAATTTTCTGGATCGCCAAGCACGGCATCCGCCGCACTGGCATGTTTGCCAACGGCAAATGGGACGCCGACCAAAAACTCTGGACCATTTCCGCCTACATCGCCCGCATCAAATCGCTTCCCCCGCAGGTCCAGGACGCCCTCAAACCCAAACCACCCGCAGCCGCACCCCCAACGAACTGACGCGAAATCTAACGGCTTCGCCTGACGCAGCGCCGGCGTCCTCGCCGGTGCTTTTCCCGTGCGAACCACCTAAAAGAAAAGGCGGACGCTCGTCGCATCCGCCCTTCCGATTGTGCTCTGATCGAGAAATTTCGTCGGGTGCCCTAACGCGCCTACGCTCCCGCGGCTTTCAAATCGTCCTTAGCCTGCTTCTCCGCGTTCTTTGCTTCGCCCTTCGCATCCGCGTCCGGCTTCAGCAAATGAATCGCCTTCACCAGGCTGATCCCCTTGTCCCCGCCCGTCTCTTTGCACGAAGACATGTCCGCTCCCGCCTGCACTCCCGTCACGTTTGACTTCAGGCAGTTGTAGTCCAGTCCTAGGTTCTTGCTCGCATGCAGCGCCGCCACACAATCCTCGCGCGTCTTGAAGTTGTCGCACGCCGCCTTCGCGTCAATATTCGCCTGCAGCACGCCTTGCGCCTGCAAATTCGCCGTCAGCTTCTGATCCTGTTGGTCTTTCGCATCGCTCTGATCGCCTTTGTCCTTCTTCACCCACTTGATCGGATTCAACTTCGTCCCGAGGCTCGAGCTGCTCGAACTGCTCGACGCCGCCCCTCCCGCTCCCGCACCCGCCGGGCCTTGCGCCATTGCGTGCGCCGCCCCGTACGAAACGCTGAACATCGTCATCGCTACTACCAGCATGAACTTTTTCTTCATATACCCTCCGAAGACGTTCCGACCCGTCCGGCCCAATCCGCACGAATCCCAGCCCTCAGTAGGCCACGCCGTTCCGTTCTCAGCGAGCCGCCTCAAGCGCAGTACTCCCACAATCCGTCACGCTGTCCCTTCGTACAGGCACAACTCTCCTTCGCAGGCAGGTGTCCGTGATTCAAACTTCAGAATCTGTTTGGAAATTGGGGGTCGGACCTTTAGGTCCGACACAGTTTTCTTTGCCATACGGCTTTAGCCGCTGAGGAATTGCTCAGCGGTTTTTCACATCACGGCTGCCACTGTAACCAAAGCACGCAGAACCGGGGATTTTTCTTGCGTCCCAGACCCACGCCGCGGACCAGCAACGAAAAAACACGCGCCGCACATCGTCCCTGCGACTCACTGAGCGAAATCCCCTTCTTGCGTTATCTTGCTTGCTCTGTGCCCATCAGCCGCCTATTCCGCACCTTGTCGTCGCGCCTGCAGTCCTGGCTTTCCGTTGCCGAAGAGCCGCGTGCCTCCGATCTCCTCTTTGTTTTCGCCGGCAAAATGGACCGCAAGCCGTACGCCCTCGCACTCCTCCGCCAGCACCTCGTCCCCGCCGCTCTCTTCAGCGTCGGCCGTTTCGAAATTCGCCGCTTCTCCAAAATGAACCTGCCCGTTCCTCTCGATCTCCTTGAGATCGCCCAGCCGGTTCCTCCTCCGCAGCGCCACTACTTCGTCTTTTTCCGGAACCAGCAAGCCGCGTATGAACTGGTTCGCATCCATCGTTTCGGCACGCTCAGTGAAGTCCGCGCTCTCTCCCACTGGCTTCGCGATCGCCCCGAATTCCGCTCTCTCCTCGTCGTCAGTAGCGCCTCTCACCTCCGTCGCATCCGCCTCTGCTGTCGCGCCCTGTTGAGCCCGCAACTCACCGTCGCCTATGTTGCAGCCCCCGCCGACGCCTCGAACTCTGCCGATCTGCCCAACGCGGCAATCGGTCCGCTCGCGGATGCCCAGCGTCAAGACACACCTCGGCCCGCAGCCCTGCTCCTCGAGCTTTTCAAACTTCTCGTTTATTGGTTGGTTCTGAAATTCCGCGGCTTGCACTGAAGTCTCGCGAGCGCCCGCACGGCTCGTTCACGACCGCATTTTCAAGTAGCACCCGTACACAAATAAACCCAGTCCCGCCAGAAACAAAAACTGCGACAAGTACACCACCAGCGCCGAGTTCAACAACACCTCCGGCAATTTCATCCCGCTGTAGCCCGCCACGAAGTAATAGATCACTCCACCCAGCAGCATATACAGCAACCCGCGCCGTATCTCCGTTTTGCCGTCTCGCTCCGCGCGCTTCGCTAACCGCACCTCCGGCACTTCTTCCCGGCAGTGCGGGCAGCGATTCAGTTGCGCCGGCATCGGCTTGCCGCAGAACGCGCACGGGCGCGACGCCACCGTGGGGCTTGAAAGGGTAGCCATCGATTCTTCCTGTCTCTCCGCCTGCTTTTAGCCTAGGAGTGGGTGCTGCCCTCGTCAAGCTGCTCTCTGGTACGGCGTTTAGTATCCGCCACGCGTAACCTTTCCGCCCCTCGTTCGTTTTACCAATGTGACTGTCTCATTCCGGCCAGCCCCTTTCCCGCGGAGTCCGGGAAATGCCGATTCTCACCAATCTTGCAGGACTTTTGCCCTTCCGGAAGTTGCCCTTTTGCAACGCAAACTCTTCTGCTACATCTAATACGAAAGACCAGGTGCAACTATTCATGGACGATTTGTCCAAACACATGCCTTTCGCTCTGATCGGCGACGCTGATCCCGTCCCGCAGAGCCTGCTTTCCGCCTTCCCCGAGCAAGCCAAAACGCTCACGCTCCTGTACGAAGTCAGCCGCGAAATTACTTCCATTCTCGACCGCGAAGAACTCCTTCGCCGCATCGCCACCCGCGTCAAGAAAATCGTCAACTACGACGTCTTCTCCGTCATGCTGTGGAACGAGTCCACGCAACTTCTCGAAAGCGCCTTTGGCATGCGCTACGAAGATTCCGTTCCCACCTGCACGCAATTGCAGCTGCGGCAGGGCCTCACCGGCACCGCCGCTGCCGAACGAAGACCCGTCCGCGTCGACGACGTGCTCACCGACACCCGTTACATTCGCTGCGACTTCGGCCTCGAAACGCGCTCCGAACTTGTCGTGCCGCTCATGCTCCAGGATCGCCTCATCGGCGTGCTCGATCTTGCCAGCGCGCAGCCCAACGCTTTCACCGCCCAGAACGAGCGTATGCTCACCACTCTCGCCTCCTACATTGCCGTTGCTTTGGAAAACGCCCGCCTGTACGAAGAAGCACGCGATACGCAGCTCCGCCTCCAGGACGATCTCAATACCGCGCGCGAAATTCAGCGCCAGCTTCTTCCCCACGGCGCCCGCGGCATTCCCGGTCTGGACCTCGCTGCCGCCTACGTCCCCGCTCGCACGCTGGGCGGCGACTTTTACGATTTTCTTCCTTATGGTCGGGGCAAACTGGCCGTCGCTCTTGGCGACGTCTCCGGCAAGGGTACCGCTGCCGCGCTCTTCGGTTCGCTCGCCATCGGCACCCTGCGCGAACTCGTCGTCAACAGCACTTCCAATCCTGCCGTCATGCTCGAAATGCTCAATCGCCGCATGCACGGCGCGCGCCTAGACTCTCGCTTCATCGCCATGCTCTTCGCCATTTACGACGCGCAGACCCGCCGCCTCACTCTCACCAACGCCGGCGGCCCCTACCCCCTTCTCGTTCGCAACGGCGAAGTGCGGGAAGTCCGCACCGAAGGTGTTCCCCTCGGCCTGTTTCCCAGCATTGAGTATGAAGAAATTTCGCTCGACCTCCGGCCCGGCGACACGGTCGTTCTCGCCTCCGACGGTATCCTCGAAGCAGAAAACGCGCAGCATGAAGAGTACGGCTCCGAAAGGTTCCGCCGGCTTCTCGCGGAAATCGCGCCCTCTTCTTCCGCCACCGAGCTCTCCGATCTCATCATTTCCGCCACCGACGCCCACAGTGGCCCCGGCGTCGGCCCGCGCGACGACCGCACCCTGCTCATCCTCCGCGTCACCGCCGAATCCACCGCCGACTTCTCCAAACTCCCGGTCATCTACTAAAACGTTTTGTCGGTGTGGTTCTGTAGGCGCCGGGCTTCAGCCCGGCGTGTGGTGGCGGGTCTTTAGACCAGTTTCTTTCCACCTCTTCTGCACACAACACTAAACGTAAATTTACCAATGCGGTGGCCGCGAACGCCGGGCTAAAGCCCGACGCCTACACTTACGCCATCTCCGCCCCGCGCTCCTCTAACAATTTCCGCAAAATCGACCGATGGCACCGCGCCTCATCTTCGCAATAACACCCCACCGCGAAATTCGTCTGCTTCGAAAGCGCCGCCAGCAAATCCAACACCCGCGACGCTTCCGGCTTGTTCATTTCGCTGCGATAGCGCCGCGCAAACGCCTTCCAGTCGCGGTCACCCTTCTTGTCCTTCTCGTGTTGCGCGCGTTGCGCAATCGCCACCAACTCCGCGCTCGGCGACAGCTCCGGCAGCCACACATCGTAAAAATCGCGTTTCGCAAACTCGCTCTTCGGCACTCCGCGCGGCGGCCTCCGCACCGTCCCAATCCGCAACCCTTCGCCCGCCTTCCGCGCCGTCCCCAATCTCACCACCGCAATCGCCATACTCTTTTCCCGTTCCAGCCGACTCCGCCAACTTCGCGACGGCTCCAGGGCCCAAATTGTAGGGGCACGATACATCGTGCCCACAGTGTCAACCCCGCCCAGCCCTGCAGCCCTGCAGCCCTGCTCAATCCATCCGCGTCACAACGCTCTTTCTTTACCTCATTACTTCCTTACTTCTCTGCTTCACCTCGCCGCTGCTGGGCTGCTCGCGCTCGCTCCCGCCTGCAGCAACTCCGGCTTCTTCAACAGCGGCAAATACTGCTCCCGCACCGCCTCAAATTCCGGCAAATGTTTCTTCGACACCGGATCCGAAGGTGGCAATCCCAGCTTCTCGAAATTTTTGTACTGCCCGCGTTGCAAAATCCGAAAATCCAGGTGCGGCCCCGTCGCCAACCCGGTCATTCCCACCAACCCAATCGTCTTCCCGATTTCCACACGCTCGCCTGTCCGCACAAACATCCGCGACAAATGCAGATACATCGTCTCGTACCCGTTCGCGTGCGCGATGTGCACCATATTCCCTTCGCCGCCGCGCCGCCCCGCAAACACCACGCGCCCGCTGCCAATCGCCTGTACCGGTGTTCCAATCGGCGCCCCGTAATCCGTTCCCATGTGCGGCCGCACCACTTTTAAAATCGGGTGATACCGCGCGTTGCTGAAGTGCGATGTCACCGGCGCCCCAAACTTCAGCGGCGACCGCAAAAACGCCTTCTGCAACGACTTCCCATCCGCGCTGTAATATCCCGGCCGTCCAAACTCATCGTGAAACAACAGCGCCTGATATTTTTTCCCGCCGTTGTCATACTCCGCCGCAAAAATCTTTCCGTAACCCGCCGTCTTCCCGTTGCGGTATTTCTTCTTCTCCAGCACCACGTGAAACACGTCGCCCCGGCGGGGATCCGTATAAAAATCCAGGTCGTACCCAAAAATCTGCGCCAGCCGCATCGCAATTTCCGGAGACTCGCCCGCCTGCGCCACCGCATTGAACAGCGAATCCTCCACATGCCCCGTCACGACCGCCACTTCCGTCCGCGACGGGATCTCGCTCACCTCCGCGTTGAAACCGCTCACCGTCCCGGCATCGGTCTCGGACGGCACAATCTTCAGCATCCGATCCGCATCAATTTTGTAATCAATTTCCCGCAAATCTCCGTCGAGCCCGCGCCCCACCGTAATCGTGTTCCCCGCCTTCACCTGCCGCAAATTAAACGCGCGCTGCGCCGCCGCTGCCGCGCTCGCCGCTTCTTCATGGCTCAACCCAAACTTTTCCAGCGCCGCCGCAAAATGATCTCCGCGCGGCACGCGGCTCTCCGTCGGCACCACCGTCTCCGCGCGCACCTTCGCCGCAAACTCCCGCGCCAGCTCCGTCTCCCGCCCTAACTCCGCCGTCGCCGCCAGCCGCATCTTGAACACGTACCCCAACGCCCCCGCCCCAAAACAAACCACCCCCACCACCACCGCCATAAACGCCTTACTCAACGTCACCTCCCGCCAAAAAATCTGTCATGCCGCTTGCCCTGAGCCCCGAAGGGAACGCGCCCTCTACGAAGGATCTCTGCGCCATCGCGCGTTCTCCGCGCGATGAATCTGTTTTTTCTTCGTAGGGACACGATTCATCGTGCCCTTCTTCGCTTTGTAGGGGCGCGGCTTCAGCCCGTCCCCTCTTCTCCGCTCCTAGACCTTTGGGGGTCGGAGCTTCAGCTCCGACATCACCGATCCCAATGACGGAGGCTTCAGCCCCCGAGGAAACATCCCCCGCCCTCTCTGTTTTCCTTACCTCATTACTTCCTTACTTCCTCTTCTTCTTCGACGCCGCCCCCGCCCAAAAGTGCTCCCGCAAAAAAACAAAACCCAGCTTACCCAAGCTGGGCTTCTCTCCTCAACGAAATCTGCGCCGTTCGTGCGCCTCTACAAGCCTGTCGTCCTGCTCGCCTGTTACCCTGAGCTTCGAAGGGAGCCGCAGTGAAGGTCCTCCCTTCGCCTTTACGATGTCATCCTGAGCGGTAGCGAAGGATCTCTCTTGCCTTTCAGTTCTGCGCCGACAACAACTCCTGCGCCCTCTTCCAGCGCCGCAATCACCATTTCCCGCGAAACTGTAGGATACCCGGCCAGAAACTCTTCCACCGTATGTTCTTGCTCCAGCGAATCAAACAACAATTGCAGCGGCACCCCTCTTCCCCGGAACACCGGCGTCCCACCCAAAATTTTCGCATTCCGCACAACCACACTCTCCCGCGAGTCCACGCCGCCGCCTAAAGCAACTATAACACTCCGCCCAGACTTCTTTCTTCATCGAGCATCGACTTGAAACGTCGGCCTTATTGCAGTGTAATCCTCTGCTGATCGAGAGGGAGCAGATGACGACCAACTCCAAAAAACCAGCCAGCACCGGCAAGTTCCTTGAAGACCTAGCAAAGGAATTCCAGCCTCTCGAAACGAATGAACAGTTGCTGGAGCTTACCGATAATCGCACCGGTGCGCGCTACTGCGAGTGTCATATCAAGGGAACCAAGCTCGTCGCGTTGGGGACAACCGACGTTCCACTGGATCCGGAGGAACAGTCAGAGTACCGCGCGAATCGGGAGATCGTCATCAACAACTCTGCGTTCGGCAAAATGATGCAAGACGCCGCCTTGCGGCGCTCATTCAGCAATATCGTCGCGGAATACTCGAAGGAATTTGATCCCGAACATCCCCTTAAGATCATCGGGGGTCAACATCGATTTGACGCGATTCGGTCCGCACTCAAGATCGGCGCGGATGAATATCACGGAGTTAAGGTCTACGCAGATCTCGACATGCAGCAGCGACTCGACGTGCAGCTTATTTCAAATACAAACATCGCAGTTTCGGGCGATCTGGTAGATCGCTTGCAAGAAACTTTTGTCGGGCCACAACTACGGCAATGGTGCCAATCGGTTGGGCTGCTCGCCGAAAACCAAGACTTCGCGGACGCATACGAAAGGGGCGGCCCTATTTCCGTAAAGATTGCGCGAACATTTATCACCAACTATTACGCGGGAACGATGATCGACGCCAAGAAATTCGACTCCACAGACACAACCCCGACCGTATGCCGCAGCAACGGCGGCGTCGATGAAGAGTGGGAAAAAGTTAAGGAGAAGCACCCGAAGCTTTGGACCGACCCGGATTTAGCGCAAGCCGGCAAAGAGTTTGCCCAGCTCGTAACGGCACAAAGAGGAGCCTTCAGCGCCAAAACGAATCCGAGGCCCAAGCCTGACTATCCTGAGAAGGCTCTGAACATGGCTGTGATGTCAGCTTGGGCCTATGTGGCTGGCATCCTCCGCCCTAATCCAACGCGTCTGAAGCGCCACTTCGCACTTAGACAGTCAACCGGTAAGGATCCCCTAAACGCGGCGGCTCTCGCAAAAGGTAGGCACAAGACGGACGCGCAAAATTATCGCGGTTTAGGCTATCGCACCGATCCACGAGAGAGGGGCAGATTTGTCGAACTGTTTTTTCTCCAGTCTGAGGACGGAAAAGGCATCACCCCTTCAGCGATCGACATCGCGATCAAGCAATACCACGTAAAGCAAGGGCAACTTGACGTGCTAGAAGCGAAGGCTAAAGCTCAGGAGGAATAGTGGCTGATTTCGACATTTTCGCAAACCAACTCTTGGAAGAAGCGAAACGCTTTCTGGAACGGGCAAAAGAAACGTCCGACAGTCCGACCGAAGCCGCAAACCTGCATGCCGCGCTACTGCTATCCTTCTGTGCGCTGGAAGCTCACGTTAATTCGATCGCCGAGGAATTCTCCATAGCGAGCGGATTGTCCGCGCACGAAAAAGCGTTCTTACTCGAGAAAGACGTTAGGCTAGAAAACGGCGAGTTCAAGGTTCAGGCGGGATTAAAGATAGCGAGACTTGAAGATCGCATCGAGTTCCTATACGCAAAGTTCTCAGGTAAACCGCTGCCGAGATCCTCGACCTGGTGGGGACAGCTTAGCTCCGCGATTGATCTGCGGAACAAAGTCACTCATGCTAAAACTGTCATTCCTGTGACCCGCACTGCCGTAGGCAACGCTGTTCAGGCAATCGTCGATGCCTTGGACGCGCTTTACCAATCAATCTATAAGCGAAAATTTCCGCCTGCCAGCCAGGGTCTACATTCCGCCTTAGTCTTCTAACTCAAGATGTATGCTCTCTACAAAACGACGCAAGCAAACGGCAGGACGCGCTACTGGTTTGCAGAAGAGGTGTCTCTGTTCGGCTGCGTAAGAGGGTTACATTCCATGGCTGCTCAAGCGCCAAATGGCCGCAGACCAAGGTGAGCCGCACCAATGGCATCTAGACGTAAGGAGCGCCCTAACAAGAGCAGAGCAACCTGACTCAACGCTCGTCATCGACCTCAAGCCTAAACAACGAAAAACAAACCTATCGCTGTATGAAATCAAGGACGTATGGGGGCACTCAGAGGCCGACTGGACACCTATCCTTCTGCATCTGAGAGGCCTATTCGTCGATGCGGATCCTGGCAGCTTCGACCGCAGGGAATTCGAGATCGGAGACCATGAGCGGAACGATCCCATTTACGAGTTCCTATACCTTCTGGGCAGCGTGTCAGAAGGCAAGCTCACCGGGAAATGGATCCCACCGCCCGCCAGCCCGACTAATGGCGCTCTACTCTGGCCCTGCGCGCTGAAGTATTTTGTCGACTGCATCCGAAAAAGGACCCCGCGCGTGCTGTGCTAACGGATGATTGGTCCTGCACAGAGCCGGAAAGGAGCAGAGCCACTCCAATCCTTTCCGCGCAGCGTTCGAATCTATACGTACCGTACAATTACGGACTTGACAACAAAATCATTTCACGCTACCATTCCCCGTGACTCGCCCGCTCCAATTTACCCTGCCTGCCCTGAGAAACGATGGGAGCCTCGAAGGGCCCCTCCCGCCTGCCCTGAAGCGCGAAAGCCGCCTCGAAAACTCCTCCCCTAGCAACCGAACAAACCTTGCGCCACTCCGCCCGCCTGCCCCAACTCCCGCATTTTCAACACCATCCACACTCTTTCGCCTTTTCCCGCAAATCCCATTTTCTCAACTCTCCTCTTTTCAATCACTTCCACACTCTTCAAAAATACGGATCTCCCGCAACCCTCGCCCCTTCAACACGTTCCAAACTCTTTGCCCAAAACACCCGGGTGGGGGCAACGCCAAACAAATCCTATTTCTGCGGAGCAAGGCAGCCTTCTCTTCGCTCGCCACTTCCCCCCTGCCACTCAACTCCATCCGCAAACCCAATCCCCTCAATCGCTTCCGCACGTTTTCCGTCACCACGGCGGTGGGGTACACTCGTCACTCGCCACTCGCCACTCGCCACTTCTTCCATTACTATTCCGCCCATGAAACCTAACCACACCTCCCGCCGCCGTTTCCTAGCCACCTCCGCCCTGCTGCCTCTCGCGCTGAAATTCCCCGCCTGGGCCAATGCCACCGCGCCCGCCTCAAACATTCCTGTCGGCCTCGAGCTGTACTCTGTCCGCGACGAGCTCGCCAAAGATCCCCAGGCCACCGTGCGCGCCGTGGCCGCGATGGGTTACCAGTGCGTGGAATTTTACGCGCCGTACTTCGAGTGGAGCGAAGCGCAAACCAAAGACATGCGCAAACTGCTCGACGATCTCGGCGTGCGTTGCTACTCCACGCACAACGACAGCGCGTACTTCGCCGCCGACAAACTCCCCCGCGCCGCCGACATGAATCACATTCTCGGCTGCAATTACCTGGTGATGTCCAGCGCCGGCAACGACGCATACGCCCAGGGCGCGGGCCTCGATCCCTGGAAAACCGTCGCCGAAACGCTCAACCACGCCACCGAGCAACTCGCGCCGCTCGGCCTAAAAACCGGATACCACAATCACCAATTCGAGTTCACCCCGCAGAACGGCACGCGCCCCATCGAAGTCCTCGCCAAAGACACCAAGCCCTCCGTCATGCTCCAACTCGACGTGGGCACCTGCATCGAAGCGGGCTCCGATCCCGTCGCGTGGATTCGCGCGAATCCCGGCCGCATTCGTTCGCTGCATCTCAAGGAGTGGTCGCCCGAACCCGGCAAAGGCTATTCGGTTTTGTTTGGCGAAGGCGTAGCCAAATGGAAAGACATTTTCGCCGCAGCGGAAAGCACCGGCGGCGTCGAGTACTACCTCATCGAACAAGAAGGCTCCCGTTTCCCCGAACTAGAGACCGCAAAGAAATGTCTGGAGGCGTACCGTGCAACGCGCGCGTAGTGGCGAGTTTTCAGACCCTGCTTTTTTGCCCGGATGAGATGGCAACAAGAAAAAAGAGGGAAGAGAGGGAGATTCAAATTTAGAGGGGCAGAGAGGGAAAGCCAGTCAAAACGAAAGGCGCCCAGGCAAGAGTGCCTGTGCTACTTACTTGCCGGAGATGAGCGGATTCGCCAGCAACGTTCTGGCGCTCGTGGAAGCGGCGAAGTAATTCTGTTCGCGGAGCTTGCGGTACATGCGGCCGGCGATGACCGCAGCCATCGGGCCCTTCACGGTGCGCGTATTCCCGCGCAGCAGCACGGCCAGAGCGATTTTGGGATGAATTTCGTCGGCGTAAGTAACAAACCAGCCGATGTGCGATGGGGTGGTGTGGTCGTCGCAAGTGCCGGTTTTGCCGAGCGGCGTTTCGTCGCCATCGCGATCGAAGCTGGAGCGGCCGGTGCCATACAAAACCGCCGCCAACATGCCTTCGCGAATCTCCGGGAGAATCGGCGCGATGTTCAGATCGCGCTTCACCTTGGGCGCGAAACTGGCCACATCTTCCGCGGTGCGCGGATACTGCAGATAATAAAGCGTGCCGCCGTTAGCAAACGCCGCGGCCAGCGCCGCGAGTTGCAGCGGCGTAATCTGAATGCCTTCGCCGAAACTGGACATGCGTGCGATGCCGCCAAGCGCCGGAGGCGCCGAGGGGAATGCGCCCGGATGCTCTTCCGGCAGGTTGTAACCGGCCAGTTCACCGAGGCCCAGCAGCCGCGCATACTTGGAAACTGTTTCAAAGCCCAGGCGCACGCCGAGTTGTTCGAAAAATACGTTATTGGAGTGGGCCATCGCGTCGGTCAAATTCATGTACTTGCGCGGAGTGACGCGCAGCATGGTTTCCGCGGTGATGACGTTCTCTTCGAGAGCAGCGATGGCGATGGTCGGCTTGATGGTGGAGCAGGGAATGTAGCCATCGCCGAAAGCAATCTTCTGATTTACGACGGTGAGAATGCGGCCAGTATTGGGATCGACGGCGACAATCGAGCCGTTATAGCGGCCCAGCGCTTCGACCGCTGCGGCGCGAACGACCGGATCATCGAAGCTGCCATTATCGGCGCTGGAAGAATCCGCGAAGGTCGGAACGCCGCCACGATAGCGGGCATACTTGTGCGTCCGCGTTCCCGCTGCACCGGCCGCGGGAAGTGCAGACATAGGCAGCGCGAGAAACGCCGCCGTCAAAATTGCGAGGCACGATTTTGCCGCTTGCTTCACAGACTCACCATTGCTTCCTGCGCCTGCCGAACGACATCCAGGGGCCGAATACTTACCGCAATCCTGTACCAACGGTCAACTACGTTTGTCAGCTGCTATTCCTTCCAGGCAATCCGGGGCGCTTCCCATTGCACTGGCGATAGAAAAGAATGCAGGCACATCGCCAAATGGAAGCTCGCACATAAGATGCGACTTACGCCGAAAACGTGCGCACCGGATGTTCCCAAGAGAAACACGACCTCTCAGGTTGAGACACATTGTAGAGGAAAAGGGGGGATGGTACGCAATAGCCGGAGTGCACCAGTACGGGGCTATGTGCTTTGTTTTGAACGGCTGACCACCGGGACAGCGGCCTGCCCGGAGGGTCGGTTTTCGAGGGGTTTAGTTGAGACGGCGACCCCGTAGAATCACGGTGCGAGCGTGGAAGTACAAGCGGCCCGTCGCATCTTGAAACGGACGCGTTCCACTGCGGTCGTGAAGGCGATCTTCTTCCAGCAAGCGGCGGACTTCAGCGGCAGAATCTGCCGGGGCTTTGGTGGTGGCCAGCCAGCGCTCGACTTCCGGAGTGAGATCGTCGGCGGTGGAGACAGAGTCCACTTCGAGGGCAGCATTGCGAAAGAGTTGGAGAAGTTCGGTGATGGGCAGCGCGCGGACGTGCGAAGGGTCGCGCAGAATTTCCCATCTGTCTTGAAACGCGGCGCGCTGCGGATGTTCGCTAGCGTAGATGTCTTCGATGAGGACGGTGGCTTGCGGGCGGCAGACGCGAGCCATTTCGCGCAGCACGTCAATAGGATGTTGCAGGTGATGCAAAGCGAGGCGGCAGACGACCACGTCGAAGCTGGCATTTTCAAACGGGAGATGCTGCGCGTCGGCAGCCCGAAAAGAAATATTGGAAATCCCGCGTTGTTGGGTGCGTTGTTTGGCGATGGCCAGCATGGCATCGGTAAGATCTACGCCGACCACTTCGCGGGCCGCGCGAGCGAAGGCTTCGGCGATATAGCCCGGACCGGTGGCGATGTCGAGGACGCGTTCGTCGCCACGAAGTTGGGCGGCGTTGACGAGGCGTTGGATGCGGTCTTCGTCGGTGACCCAGGGATTGGCGGCGAAGGCCTGCGCCTGCGTGGTGAAGGATTCGCGAATAACATCGTTGTGTTGCGGCACCAGGGTTCTCCAGTAGATGAACAGTGGAAAGGATATCATTGCGACGCGCGTGAACAAGCCAATGGCGTTTTTTTCGCGCGTGGAACAATTCGCGCTGGTGAACCGTAGACCAGAAGGATAGTGCACCTGAAAAATGAACGTAGCTGAGGGGCGATGAAATTTTCCACGGTGGTTTTGGGGCTACTGCTAGTTTCCAGCGGAATCGGTTCGGCTTGGGCGCAGGAACGGCACAATGCGGCGAACGTAAAACGGCTGGATGGGAGCACGATCACAGCGGCGGAGATAGATGCCACGGTCAACCGGCTGATCGCGGCGGCAAAGGTGCCGGGACTCGGCTTAGCGATTCTGAATGACCGGAAGATTGTCTATTTAAAAGCCTATGGGCTGCGGAACACGGTGAAGAAGCTGCCGATGACGCCGGACACGGTAATGACCGCAGCGTCGCTCACGAAAAGCACGTTCGCATACATGGTGATGCAGCTGGTGCAGGAAGGCGTGCTCGATTTGGACGAGCCGCTGTATCAATACCTTTCCGCCGACCTTTCGGAATATCGTTGTTGCCGAGATCTGGCGGGAGATGAACGCAGTAAGAAGATTACCGCGCGGATGTGCCTGGATCACACCACCGGCTTTCCAAATTTGCGGCAATTCACAGACGACAAAAAGCTAAGCATCAATTTTGAGCCGGGCTCACGCTATGCCTATTCGGGCGAGGGCATCAGACTGCTGCAGCTGGCCGTGGAGATCATCACGAGCAAGGATAACAAGGACCTGATGCAGGAACGGATTTTCGAGCCGCTGGGAATGAAGCGGACGAGCATGAACTGGCAGGAACGCTTCGAGGGCGACTACGCGGACGGCTACGACGAGCAAGGACAATCGCTAGGACCGGAACGGCGGCACGATGACAGCGCCGTGGGCGGAATGCAGACAACGCCGGCGGACTTTGCGCTGGTAGTGCAAGGCGTGCTGCAGGGTAAGCTGTTGAACAAAAAGACGAAGGACCTGATGTTGAGTCCGCAGATTGCGATCTTGTCGAAACACGAGTTTCCGACGCTGCGGACCGAAACGACGGACGAGAACAAGAAGATTCGGTTGAGCTACGGGCTGGGTTGGGGCTTGTACTGGACGCCGTACGGCAAAGCGTTTTTTAAAGAAGGCCACGACGACGGCTGGCGCAACTACACGGTTTGCTTCGATCACGCGGGCATCGGCATCGTCATCATGACCAACAGCGCGAACGGCGAGGGCATTTACAAGGAATTGCTCGAGACCATTCAGAAGAACACGTTCACGCCCATCGAGTGGGAAGGATTCACCCCGTACAACCAACAGAAATGAACGAAGTGCGCGAACGGCAGCCGTCTACAACTCTATGATTGCGCAGAAAGCAATTTCCGGAACTGAATAAGCTGGTCGGGCGAGAAGTGTCTTTTAGGAATGAGGTGAAGGTGTTTGGCGTCGAAGTACAGATGAAACCCCCAAGGAAATTCATGATACCCGAACAAGCGACGATACAGGGCGAGCTGCTGGACCGCGCTACTGCGATAAGCGATGCAATCTAACGTGATGTCGATGCTTTGCGGAGACTGGGCCCACTTCGAGAAATAATAATTCCGGCCGTACCAAACCGCTTCCACAGTAAGCACAAGTAAGGGCACAAAAGCCAACAGCCAGGGCGAGTGGGCTGATTCTTCCGAGCTGTTCGCGAAGTACAGCCAATAGAAAAAAAGCGTCAGGACAGCGCAGCCAAGTAGCATGCCCCGATAGTGGCGGCGCCAGTTGTGGGTCATCCAAGCCGCGATATAAGCAAGCAACGAAGGGCGGAGTGGCACGGAAAAGAGCTTGTGGTGCTGGTCCAGGGCATTTTGCGCCAGGGACTTGAGATTCTCGAACTGGTTTTCCCGCTGCAGGTCCGCTTTGGGCAGCCAGTAGTAAGTGGTTTCCGTAGCTAGAATGAGCAAAGTCTTCTGATCATGAATAGCGCGAAGGCACGACCAGGGGCGCAGGTCTTCACCTTCGTACCAGAAGAGACGCCAGCCGTTTTCATCGAATTCGATGGCGCGGTGGTCCGAGTGGTACCGCTGGTGTTCGCGGCGCAGGGTCGCGGCGTCTGGGCGTGCATCCTTACGCTTGCTCAAGATGCCGAGCAGGGCCGCGAAAATGGTGGCAAGCAAACCAAATCCAAGCAGCAGGCCTCCGACCATCGACCAACTTTCGGGCATAACCTGCAGCCAACCGTATCCGGCAACGAGAAGACAGAAACCAGTTGCCACGAAAATGAGAGTGGGATGGATCCTCGGCGCGTCGCGCCGCCCCTCCGTCATTTCCAGATAGTTTTCGAAGGAGAGCGTGTATTCGACGCGGGGCATAGTTCGAGTCTAAAGAAAGCCAGAGGCGGACCGGAATGATCCGCCGAGGACCGTGTGGCGAGATGGTCACGCGGCGGCCGTTTTGCGGGACCGATCGGAAACGATGAGTGGCACCTGTAAAAAGGGGATGAGCCCTGCAAAGCCGGAGATCAGAAGGAGTTCTCGAAGATCGGCAAACCGCAGCGGGTTTCCGTTAAAAACTTGCAACCGATCCGAAATTGGCGAATCCAATCCGGACGTAAAGGTTGTGGCGGCTGACGGAAGCCGCAACCGAATGGAGGCCCGAGCGGCACGCGGAGCGCGGGCTTCTCCGGAAAGGAAGTGCGTCATGACACAGGTCGTGCAAGCGAGAGAATCTTCGATTGCCCATCTCAACAAGGTTTTGTACACCGCGAAAGCGCACAGCGCGGGCGGCCGCGACGGCGGCAGTTCGCGGACGGATGATGGCCGCTTGGATGTCAAATTCAATGTACCGGGCACACCGGGAACGGGCACCAATCCCGAACAACTGTTCGCCGCCGGCTGGTCCACATGCTTCATCGGAGCGCTTCAGAACATCGCCGGAAAAAAGAAAATTGCGTTGCCGGCCGATCTCGCGATCGATGCGGAAGTGGATCTTGGCTTGGCGGGGCCAAACTTCGGTCTGGCGGGCCGCCTGAATATCACTTTGCCCGGGATGGATCGCAATGTGGCCCAGGCCCTGGTCGAAGAAGCGCATCAGACCTGCCCGTATTCGCGCGCCACGCGCGGCAACATCGACGTCACCATCAACCTGGTCTGAGTGAGGGCGGCCTTCGCCAAAAAACGGCATTCGACCTGAATCTGGAAGAAAAATTCGCACCGGCTTGCGGTCATTGCGCTAGTTGGAGCCGGCCCGACATGCACACTTCAACTCCAAGTGCAGAGGAGCCTGCCAAGAAGGGGCGCAGCGTGCTGCGCCCTTCAGGCCTAGCGGCGTGTCACGGTTAGCGGGTTGCGGGTTTGGACTTGTCCGCGTTGCCGGAAGAGGCGGCAGCGGCGGCGGCTTTTACGGGCGTTTTGTCACTGTGCGCGGTAGCAGGAGACGAAGCGGCGCCGTTGGCGTGGCCGTTGGGGCCGTGGGCCGTGGCGTTGGATTGGCCGGGCGCGGCGATTTCAAGCTTCTTGCGCAGAGCGCTGGTCAGTTTGTCGCGGACATCCTTGTTTTCTTTAAGGAAAACGCGGGCGTTTTCGCGGCCCTGGCCCATGCGCTCGCCGCCGAAGCTGAGCCACGTGCCGGACTTTTCGATGACGCCTTTATCGACGCCGAGGTCGAGCATATCGCCTTCGCTGGAAATGCCTTCGCCGTAGAGAATGTCGAATTCGGCTTCGCGGAACGGCGCAGCGACTTTGTTTTTGACGACTTTGGCGCGAGTGCGCGAGCCGACGACCTTATCGCCTTCCTTAATGGCCTGGATGCGGCGAATGTCAATGCGCATGGAGGCGTAAAACTTGAGCGCGCGGCCGCCGGTAGTCGTTTCCGGATTGCCGAACATGACGCCGATTTTTTCACGGATCTGGTTGATGAAAATGAGGCAGGTGCGGGATTTGGAGACGATGGCGGTGAGCTTGCGCAGCGCCTGCGACATCAAGCGCGCTTGCAAACCCATTTGCGGATCGCCCATGTCGCCTTCGAGCTCGGCTTTGGGGACGAGTGCCGCGACCGAGTCCACGACGACCATATCCACGCCGCCGGAACGGATGAGCGTTTCGGCGATTTCGAGGGCCTGCTCGCCGTTGTCCGGCTGCGCGACCAACAGATTGTCCACGTCGACGCCAAGCTTGCGCGCGTAGACGGGATCGAGCGCGTGTTCCGCATCGATGAACGCCGCCTGGCCGCCGAGCTTCTGGGCTTCGGCAATGACGTGAAGGGTCATCGTCGTTTTGCCACCGGACTCCGGGCCGTAAATTTCGATGACCCGGCCGCGCGGAAAGCCGCCGACGCCGAGCGCGGCGTCAATGGACAGACAGCCGCTGGGAATCACACTGACGGGAACGAGCACATCCTTACTGCCGAGGCGCATGATGGCGCCTTTGCCGTGATCTTTTTCAATCTGGGAAATCGCCGCTGCGAGCAACCGCTCTCTGTCTTCTGCCATTTCACACCTCAGGAGAGAATAGGAAATTCAAATTTGCCGAACCGAGCCGGGGGACATAGCGGAAGTTGGACTTTACCATTTTAATTATTTTCGCGCTAGCCCTTTGTGACTGCACTTCCTTGTTGCACTTCCCTTCGCATTTGCGAACCTGCTGAACTCACGACCGGCACAGACAAGAGTGTCTGTGCTACTGGCGCTGGCAACCGTGCTCGGCGACATGTTCTTTCAGGGCGGGCGATGGCCATGGCCACTTCGACCGCCAGTTGCCGCTCCTCGGTGGGCGACAGGTTTGCGAGCTGGATCCGGCTGCAAAACCTGTTGCGCGCCGCAAGAAACTCGCTTTCGAGCCTAGCATGTTCCGGGCAACACCGAGCCAGGATCGCGAGCGGGTACATCGGGCACCTGTTGAAAAAACCAGCGGGGAGAGCATGGCACAAAGGCGAACAAAAAGCAAATATTATTTTTCGCTTTTAATTCGCCACAAGGCCGCACTGCGCTTCTAAGCAGGAGCGACCTTCAGCCGAACCGCCTTTGCGAGCTGGGCTTGGCGTTTGTCAAAGGTGAAAAACACATCGGGCTTCAGCAGCAATGCCGCGGCGACATGCAAGACGTCGAGCGTCCGTGTCCCCATGGCGGCCGAGTGTGCTTCGGAGAGTTCCACGGCCTTGTCCCAGGCTTCTGAGGTGAGTTGCATCGTGCGAAAGGCGCCCGCTCGCCTGTCGAGAGCGAACTGATCGAAGATAGCGCGAGATTCCGCTCGCGTCAGCAATTTCCGGAAAACGAGTAGGTGGAGCGCGTTGGCAAATTCAAGTTCGACGAGTGGAGTCAGCAGAAACAGCGGCTTAGGACTAACAATCAGGGATGTGGCTAACGCCGAGTTGGCGTCCGAGGCGTAAAGCGAGACCAGGAATCCGCTGTCCGCATAGGCGATCAATACCTTCCCCGGCTTTCCGAGACGATCTGAGTTCCAGTGACTTTGAGTTTTTTCTTGCCGAAAATGCGCCGACGATTGGCCGCGAAATCCGGATAGGCTTCACCCTGGGGAGCGGCGGGAATGAGGCGGCCAATCATCTTTTTGCGCTTGTAGAGCTCGATTTCTTCGCCTCTGTTCAGGCGCGCCTCGATCGCGCGAAAGTTATAGCGGAGCTGACGGACGGTAGCCTTGGCCATAATGTGATGCATTTTAGCATCACAAACCGGGGCGGTCAATCGCATGCGGGCCTTGGCGTTTATTAGTTGCGACTCTCCTCCAGGGCGGCGCTGGCCGGTTCGCGCAGTCTATCCGAGGCCTGGTTCAGCAGGAGCTCCACTGACCGTAGTCGTCGAGGGAGCATTGCCATTCTCTTTCTGCTCGTGGGTGCACTGCGATTCCTGCAACCAAGGCTTTTTTCAGCAGGTCTTCAATGGGTTTACGTTCGTGGAAGCTCAGCGCTCCGCCACGGCGGGGCATTGACCAGCACCAGATGAGCATAAAGACAGGCACGAAAGGACCAATCCACCAATGATCCGCTAGCGAACAGGACGCTTCGAGCGCACATTTGAGCGGCCCGTAACTAGCAGGAATGCCAACGACAATACTGACGATCATCATTCCACGAAGGAGCGTGCGTGGCCATCGGGCCATGTCCCATAACGCTTCGACAAGTGATCCTCGGCCCTCTGAACTGATGCGACCAAACACCACGGGGCCGAAGCTGGTGTGCCAGTAGCGGCGCCGATGCAAGCGGAACTCGTTCCCGGCAACGCAACCCACAATGGGCTTGGAACCTTTGTAGCCAGACAAGGCGAATAGCGTGCGGCGATCGATGTCGATTTGTTCGGACAATTTCGCTGCGCAAGGGTTCGGCGAGTAATCAGCATGGAGAACGACGTCCCACGTCTTAGACATAAATCTGCACCCGGGAATTCTTCAAGGATTAGGTGTAAAAACCCCGGCCGGATCTGCGGCCGAGGTAGCCGGCAGCGACGTATTTTTTCAGGAGGGGGCAGGCGCGGTACTTGGGGTCGCCGAGGCCTTCGTGCAGGACGTGCATGATGTCCACGCAGACATCGAGGCCGAGCACCACGACGCACCTCACGAAGGGCCAGCTTGCCCGAAACAGGAGGCTCTTGCCAGTGCGACGGCCTCACTTTGCGGGTTGCGGGGGCTGGCTGTGAGCGGTCTCGGCCGCAAGCGTTGTTCTGGCGCTCTTGGGCAGACCGAAAGCCAACAGGTTTTGGCCGGCGGCGATAGCGACGTATTGCTCGCCGCTCGCGGTGTAGCTAATGGGCGCTGCGGTGATGCGGCCACCGGTGGGAAACGACCAGAGCAAGTCGCCGGTGCGGGAGCGCAAAGCGAAAAAGTTGGTTTGATCGCCACCGAAGAGCAAGCCGGAACTGGTAGACAAAAGTCCCGCCATGAAGTTGTCCACCATGCGCGGCGCACGGCGATACTCCCAGGCCAGCTTGCCGGTGGCGGCGTCCAGGGCGCGCACGGACGTGAAAAGCTGCTGGCCTTGGCCGGAGGGCCAGCTCTTCACAGCGGAGTCGTCATCCGTGGCCCCGCTCTCGCTGGGAAAGAAAACCATGCCCTGCTCCAGGGTCGGAATAAAGACCAGGTTCAGAGCGCTATCGTAGCTCGGCGACCACCAGTTGGTGGCGCCTGTGTTGCCTGGGTAGATCAGCACACCTTTGTGGGAAGACGGCTCGACGTGAGGAACGGGCCGGCCGTTGGAGTCCAGACGGTCGGCCCATGTCTCGCGAGCGAACGGAGCGCCGGCGATGAATTTTCCAGACAGCCGATCGAGCACGTAATAGAAGCCATTGCGATTGGCCCAGAGGATGCGCTTCGCGGACCCTTGCGGGCCGGGGATATCCGTGAGAATCGGGATTTGCGCGGCATCCCAATCATGGTCGTCGGCCGGCGTGAACTGAAAATGCCACGCGAGTTTTCCGTCGGAACCATGGAGTGCCACCACCGAGTTGGTGTAGAGATTGTCTCCACGGCGCACTGCGTCGTCGTAGTCGGGCTTCGGGTTACCGACACCCCAATACAGCAAGTCAGCTTGCGGATCGTAAGATCCGGTTAGCCAGGTAGGACCGCCGCCGTTGCGCCAGGATTCCCCGCTCCACGTGTTGCTACCGGGCTCGCCAGGCTTGGGGATGGTAACGAAACGCCAGCGTTCCTGGCCGGTTTTGGCGTCAAAGGCCACGATCACGCCGCGGTCAAACTCCTTGGTGCCAACGCCGGTGACCACCAAGCCGTTAAAGGCGAGCGGCGCGCCAGTGATGAAGAATCCGCGTTTGTAGTCGCCGACCTGGGATTCCCAGAGGACCGCGCCGGTTTTGGCCGAGAGGGCGATGAGATGCGCATCGCCAGTGCCCATGAAAAGCGCATCGCCAAGCATCGCCAAGCCGCGATTGACCACGCCGGCCTCGCCGCCGACGGCATCGCTCGGAAGCTTGTGCTCATAAGTCCACAGCACTTCGCCAGTGGCTGCGTCGAGAGCCGTGGCGCGGGCGGGAGGCGACGTGAGGAACATAACGCCGTCGCGCACAAGCGGCGTCGTTTCGATAACCGCGGCGGTCTGATTGGGGAATTGATAGATCCAGCGCGGGGCAAGCTGCTGGATGTTTTCCGGCGAGATCTGCGTCAGCGCGCTGTGGCGCGCGCCGGAATAGGCTCCGGAATAGGTGAGCCAGTCGGCGGAAGTTTGCGTGGTTTGCGCAAGTTCATCCGCAGCAACCTCGCGGAAAGAAAGCGCTGCAGGGGCGGCGGAAGCGCTGGTCTGCGCGGGAGGCTTGAAGGAACGAATCATGGTGACGAGACGCCAGAGCTGCGTTTCGGGAAGGTCGTGCTGCACCATGGCAGTGCCGGGAACGCCGTAGCGAATGGTGCGGAAAATTGCCCAATCGCTGGCGCCGTGCTTGAACTCGCGGCCATAGAGTGCGGGAGCGGTGCCGCCGCTGCCGTCCGGAGAGTGGCACACGGCACATTGATCCCGGTACAAAAGCGCACCTTCTCTGGCATCGGCAGCAGACATCCGCTGATTACGAATCACAGCATACGGATTTCGTGTGTCGACGAGGCGCGCGATGGATTGATCCGAGCCGGGCAGCATGTAGGCAATGATGTGATGAAAGTCGATGTCCGGGATCCTCCCCGTGAGCGAAAGAAAAATAACCTGGGCCCGCCAGCGTAGATTGGGAATGAGCAAGATGCCTGCAGCTCCGAGGACCAGCAAGAGCGCGGCGAAAAGAAAAAGGCGCGGCCAGAACCTTGTCGTCATGACGGGCGTTATGGGTGCCTCCGGGGAAAAACGAGTGTGCAGAAACGAGAGTCGAATGGCAAGGGAGGCCTAAAGGCAAGTTGCTTTGGAGACAATAATCGCGGACTTGGACTTAGGAACTGTACGGATAAAACCCTTTGCCGGATTGGCGGCCGAGGTAGCCGGCAAGGCTTGGCTGGACATTTCGAGGAATACCGTGCTGGCCGCCTATGATGAACTGATCGCCGAGGGTTTGGTGGCGCTGGGGGGTTCGGGAACGCGGGTGGCAAACACGAAGACGGCGCTAGAGCGGGCTCTGGCCTTCAGGCCAGCACGATGGAGGTGGCCGCAGCTTCTGCGCGAGGCGCAGTTCCCGGCACGGACAGCTTCCTTCTCGGACCCAGATGGTAACGCGCTGTATCTGTTTGAGTCCTTTCCGGCGCAGCACAGAGATCTGCGGACAAGCCAACACCCGGCTCATCCGATTTAGGCCAACTATTGCGCATATTGATAGAAACCGCGGCTGGATTTGCGCCCTAGCCAGCCGGCGGCGACGTATTTTTTGAGGAGGGGGCAGGCGCGGTATTTGGGGTCGCCGAGGCCTTCGTGCAGGACGTGCATGATGTCCACGCAGACATCCAGGCCGATAAAATCAGCGAGTTCGAGCGGACCCATGGGATGGTTCATGCCGAGCTTCATCACAGCGTCCACGGCTTCGGGAGTGGCCACGCCTTCCATGACGCAGTAAGCGGCTTCGTTGATCAGCGGCATGAGGACGCGGTTGGAGACGAAGCCGGGCGCGTCGTTGACGGCGACAGGCGTTTTGCCAAGCTTTTTGGCCAGCTCCATCGTGGCCGCAAACGTGGCATCGCTGGTTTGCAGCGCGCGAATGACTTCGACGAGGACCATCACCGGCACAGGGTTCATGAAGTGCATGCCGACGAAGCGGTCCGGGCGTTTAGTGAGCGCGGCGAGCGTGGTCATGGCGATGGAAGAAGTGTTACTCGCCAGGATGACGTCATCGCGCAGGAGCTTATCGGCTTCCGTTAACACAGCGCGCTTAATTTCCAGCTTCTCCGGCACCGCCTCGACGCAGAAATCGGCGTTGGCGACGGCCGAAAAATCCGTTACCGGAACGAGCCGCGCCAGGACCGCGGGCTTCTCAGCTTCCGCGAGTTTGCCTTTTTTGATTTCGCGATCGAGGTTCTTGCTGATCGTATCGAGCCCGCGATCGAGGAAGCGCTGCTCGACGTCGCGGAGAATCACTTTGTAGCCAGCGCGGGCGAAGACGTGGGCGATGCCGTTGCCCATGGTGCCGGCGCCGAGCACGGCGACCGTTTTGATGGAGTCGAGGGACAAGTTGTGGCTCCTGAAGTGAGGTAAAGGAGGTAAAGTAGGTTAAGGAAGTAAAGGATGCATGGAGGGGCGCGGTTCGGTCAAGGCGAGGCAATACCCAGCCTCGCCACTCGCTGCCAAAGAGTGCTGCACGCCTCCGGTTACTTTGCGGCGGCCAGGAATTTCGTTAGCGGTTCCCAGTAGTTGCCTTTCCAGCCGGCGGCCAGATGGTCGGCTTGGCCTTGGGGAAAGCCGGTGTGGTCAAAGATTAGCTTGGTGCCGGCACCCGCCGCGGTGAGTTCGAAATGCGCGATGGAATAGGCACCGGGATCCCAGCCGCCTGCGCGCCAAACCTGTACGATGCGTTGGCCAGGAACCAGTTCGATCTGGCGCCCGGTAACGTAGCCGCCAAAAGCAGAAAACGCGCCACCCGCCTCCCGGCTGATTTCGGCGGGCTTGCTCGAGATGCTCATGGTTTGCGCGGCGGCGCTGAGCTGAACAACTTTGCTGAATTGTCGAGCGTCGGTGAGCGCGTCGTAAACGCGAGCCGGCGGGGCAGCGAAGGTGACTTCCTGGTGGATGGCTTCGGCGGAGTGCGTGATGCCGTCGTCATCGGAAAAGGGTGACGTTGGCCGCGCAAAGGTGCGGCCGGCGAACCCCACAGCGGGAAATAGCGCCGCCAACCGCAGCGAGAAAGCCCGGCGGCTGGACGAAAATGGCGTGGAGGACTTCGAACGTTCTGTTTGCATGTTTTCGCGCATGATTCTCCTTTATAAGCCTACGTGAGCAAGGCTTCTTGCTTAACTGGCCCTAGCATCCGGTCGCTACGCTCAGGATGAAACCGCCGCGCCGGCCGGAAATTCTTGACGGCGCGGCGATGGGACCATGCCGGCAAAATATGTTCAAGGAAATATTTTGCCAGGGCGGTAGCATGTGACGGCACCCGGAGGTGCGGCCCCGCATGCCCTATCCCGCAAACCACCGTAAAGAGATAAAACGGAAAATCATCGACAGCGCCCGCCGGCTGTTCAACCGACGCGGCTTTGACAACGTTGGTCTGAAGGAGATTATGGCCGGCGCGGGACTAACGCACGGCGGCTTCTACAGCTACTTCCGCAGCAAGAGCGATTTGTATGCCGAGGTGTTGGGCTGCTTCTTTACCGATCCAGAGTGGAAGGCTTGTTGGGAAGGAGTCCAGGTGGACTTGTCCTCGAGCGACGTTGGGCCACAGGTGGTGCGCGCGTACCTATCGCGCCAGCACTACGAGGACGTGGAGAATTCCTGCCCGATGGTGGCGCTGCCCACCGACGTGGCGCGCAGCGGCGAAAGCGCGAAGCGGGCTTTCGAGACCGTGTTCCGGGCGATGGTCGACGTGCTGAAGCGCAGCCTCAGCGATAAAAAGCCGCCGCGGCAGCTTCGCGCTCAGGCTATCGCCGCGCTCTGCGTCGGCGGCATGGTCGTGGCGCGTTCCATGCTGGACCGCAAGCTCGCTGACGAACTGCGCGCCGCATGCGCGGGCATGGCACTGCAGCTCGGCGGATGGCAAAGCCACAGGTCGAACCGCCGAAATACAACGGCAACCAACGAGAGAGAAGTAACGGGCAAACGAAAACGGAGAAGACGCGCTAGCGCCGCTTAGCCCTTGGGGGCGTAATAGCCTTTGCGGGCGAGGACTTTGTAGTCCTTATTGTCCACGTCGATTTTGATTTTGCGGAACTTGCCGTCGCGGGCGGAGTTAGTGGGGTAGTAGCCGAGCGTGTATTGGCTGCGCAACTCCTCGGAGATCTGGTCGAAAGCTTCCTGCAAATGCTTCTCGTTGTTTACGACGATCATCCGCCCGCCGGTTTCGTCAGTAATTTTTTTCGCCACTCCCGAGTTTCCGCCGTAGTGCGGATCGTACACCAATAGGATATGAACAACCGTGTCGGTGCGCTGCGCCGCTTCGATGGCTTCTTCGACGCGCACCTTGCTCCCGTTGTCTTCCGCGTCGGTCAGCACAACGATCGCTTTGCGGCCGGCCTCGGTAGCCAGTTTCTCATTGCAGGCGAGATACAAGGCGTCGTAGAAATTCGTGCCCTTCGAGCCCGAAACCGGAATCGTTCCCGGCGTGACCATGCCGCCCCCGCCGCCGGTGTTGATTTGGGCGCGGTTGATGGCCCGGTCGAGTTGCGAACGGTCATCGGTGAAATCGGCGAGCAGGTCCACGTCGAGGTCGAACGTCATAACCATGGCCTCATCGCCTTTGCGCATCACGCGGTTCAAAAAGCTTTGCGCGCCCTGCTGGATGGCCCCGAGCATGTACTGCTCGCTGCCGGAAGTATCCAGGAGCAACCCGAGCGTGATGGGCAGCGTCACTTCTTTAGAGAAGAAGGCGATTTTTTGATCTTGGCCGTCTTCGGAGACCTTGAAGTCGTCTTGCTTCATGTCGGTGACGATGCGCTTGCTCTTGTCTCGCACGGTCACAAACAAGTTGACCAGGCTGACCTGGGTCTTAATAGTGGGTGCCTGGATTTGCGGCTCTTGGGCGGCTGGCGGCTGCTGAGCGAGCGCGGTAAAGGCCAGTGCCAGCGTCGCGGCAAGCGCGGCAGCGCCGGAGAGAGCCGCCAATTTCTTGAGAGAAGGCATGTATACTTTCCTTGACGAGAGGGGTCCGGGCGAAGAGCGCGGACTTTCGTCAACTTAGGATGCTGCAAGGCAAGCGTATGGATGCGTCGCCAGGGCAGCCGGAGACATCCAATCTACAGACTCCGAAAGGAAGTTTGGCCTTAGCACCATGAAAAGTCTACGAAAAATCGTGGGGTTGAGCAGCTTGCTGATTTTGGCAGCGCCAGGGATGTGGCTGTGGGCGCGCGGCGCTCAAGATTCGCAAAACTCCACCGCAGCGGCTCAACAACAGCCTCCGCCACCCGACGTGCCGCGGCTCAGCGACGCGCGCGCCAAAATCACCGTCAACACCAACCTCGTTGTCCTGCCGGTGACGGTAAAGGACGGCTCCGGCCGCTTGGTGCCGGACCTGGGCAAGGACGAGTTTCGCGTGTTCGAAGACAACGTCGAGCAGCGCATCGACGTGTTTACGGCGGAAGCTTTTCCCTTGTCGATGGTCGTGCTGATCGACAACGATTTGAAGAGCAAGGATTCCAAGCAAGTCGAAAACAGCCTCGATGCGATCGTGAGCGGAATGAGCAGCCTGGATGAAGCCTTTCTTTGCCGCTTCGACCAGTATTTCCATCCGGGCAAAGGATTTACCAGCGATCAGGACAAATTGTTGACCGAGTTGCAGCGCACCAAGCTCGACGGCCGCCCCGGACTCATCCCCAACGACGGCCCTTTCGACCCGCAACCAAAGATCAACGGCCACGCGGTAGACGGATCACCTTCCATTCCGGAATCGACGCGTGTCATTCAAGAGCGCAACACCAAGGCCCTGGACGACGCCGTGTTCAATGCCGCGGAACTACTTAAGGACCGCCCGCGCAACCGCCGCAAGATCATTTTCATCGTCAGCGACGGACTGAACGGCGGGCGCAATTACAACACCAACACCTTTGACAACACGGTGAAAGAGCTGCTCGGGCATAGCATCTCCGTGTTCGCCGTGGGCATCGGCAGTTCCTTCTTTGACCGCCGGTTCGAGCGGCTTTCGCAATACGCGCACGCCACGGGCGGCGACATTTATTACGCGATGAAAACGGAGTCCATGGAGGACTTCTACTCGCGAATCACCGAAGAGGCGCGCAATCAGTACACGTTGGCGTACATTCCGCGGGATACCAACCGCGCGAAGGAATCCCACGACATCGAAGTCCGTGTGAAGCGCGAAGGCTTGACCATTCTTACGAAGAACAAGTACTACACCGGTGGGCTCGCGCGCTGAGTCCGACCGCGGTCCTTCTTGCTCGCCCCTCGTTTCTTTCTGTTCACGCGAAATTTTCTTGACAGCCGTTGACGACGCTCGTATACCGAGCGAGATGGCCTGCCGCGACGCCACGGCGGCGTACGCAACCGCGAATCAGCGGAGATGAAGCGCCGTCTCGCCGGCCACCGAAAGGAGCCGCTATGAAGAAAAAGGGCAAGAAGGAACCCACCAAAGGACCGAAAAAGGGCGGAAAGTAAGAATTCGGGAGAGAAGGTTTTGGAAGGAGGGCGCTGCCGCCGGTAGCGCCCTTATTCTTTTGGATCGCGCTGTGGCCGAGTCGCAGCCTCGCGAGCGCTTGTTACTTGCCCGCCGCCGCGGCTGTCGCGGAAGCCTGCCCCTGCGGCGCGGGATGCGCCGTGAACACCACATCCGGGAACTCTTCGGGCGCCGGAGCCTCCAGCAACGGCTGGTGCGTCTGGCCTTGCAGATATTTCTCAAAAAACGCCAGACTGTACGCATTCATGATGTGCTCGATCCGGTCGGCTTCGATCGGACCCAGCACCGACACGCCCTGCACCGACAAATATTTGAAGCCGGGCATAGCCATGCTCAAGTCCGTGAAGTCCAGGTGAGTCGAGCGTTTGACGTGCACGCTATACAGGTCCGCGTTCGAACCTTCGTAAATGGAGTCGTTCATCTTGTTGGTTTCGCTCGTGAAATACAGGAATGGCTTGGGCAAGGGATGGCCATTCACGTCACCGAACTGCCCGCCGTCATAGTTCAGCCCCGCTTTGCAGCGTGGATCGTGCAGGCAGACTTCCCCGGCCGTCGCGCCGCCGTAAGACATGCCGAAAATCCCCATGCGATTCACCGCCAGCCGTCCGGCGAAGCGTTGTGCAGGCCCGCTGATTCCGGCATCGGCGCCGGCGTTGATTTTCTCTAACTCGTCCATCAGATAACGCGTGTCGGCAACCCACAAATCCAGGCTATCGTTCATGGGCGCGCCAAGTTCGACCAGCCGCGTGGAAATGCGCTTTATGTCCGCCGGATCGTTGGTGGCCTGCAATTTTTTGAACAGTGTGGCCATCTCGGGCCCCGCCGCCGATTTCATCAACGCGTCCATCCGTGCCTGGCTCATCAGAACCACGCGGCCGTCCGGGAAGGGCACGGCCCCGCTTTCATACGTGTGGCCGAGGCTGAGCACAATAAATCCGTGGCTGGCCAATTCCTCCATCTGCGGCGTGTTCTGCCAGATCGTTCCACTGTACCCGTGCGAAAACACGAAGCCGGGCGAGTGCAGCAGCTGTGTAAGCGCCGGTCCCGCCGCCGAATCTTTGGGCCAGAAGGGCAACGGTGCGGCGTCCGCTGCAACGTCCGCGGGATACCACACTGCTGCCAGCAATTCGCGCGGCGTGTGTGGCTTGGGTGCAAAGGGATCCTCGCGCGAAGAGTCCAGGAAAAACAGACGCGTAGTTCCTACCTTAAACGAGCCGGTCGTGGCCGGATCGTGGAACATCGGAAATGCGAGCGCCAGGCAAATCGTCACGGCCAATACCAGCAACGCCAGAAGCGCCCCAACCATCCGTGTCGCGGTGCGCCACCACGCGCTCGGCGCGGCAACGTCGGGAATTTTCCGCAGCGCAAGCAAACAACTCAAGATCACCAGCGCGTAGGCGGGCACCAGCTGCCAGCGGTATTTCTCCACCAGAAAATGCACCAGCATTATCCCGAGCGCCACCCATGCCAGCAAGCGCGCCCAGTTTGGCCGACTTCTGCGCGGCACGAAATACGCGAGCAGCACCGGCAACAACGCCAGCAACAACAGAATTTCCAGCGGTCGCATGAATGCGCTCCTTCCGCCACACCGAGAATGCAAGGTACGAGTCGGGAAAGGTCTGAAATCGAGCGGACTATACACCGATTGTGGCGGCACGCGCACCGCTGGCTTCCATTCCGCTAAAGCGACGGCAATTGTCTGGGAAGTAGCGCGAAAGAACCGCTGCGGTCCCTGCCTACGACAGCAGCGCCTCTTCGTGCGCCGGGCAAATCGGCCGATAAGCGCAAGCCCGGCAGGCAAAGGCTTCTTTGGGCGGAAAGTTAGACGCGCGAATGTCCGCGGCCACTTCCTGCACGATGCGCAGTGTTTCATCAAGTTGCTTCGCATCGCGCGTCGTTTCCAGCCGCTCGTTGTCCTGCAAATAATGAAAGACCAGCCGCACCGGGTTGTATTCGAAGATTTCTTTCACGGCGATCGCATACACGCTCAACTGCAAATCTTTGCGCGCCTCGCTCTGCTTCTGCGGCTTGCCGGTTTTGTAGTCCACTACTTCCACATCCTGGCCGCCCAGCGAGTTGATCTGATCAATCCGGCCTTTAAGCATCACGTTGTTTTCCACCGGCAATTCGAACGGCTTTTCGAGCTCGAGGATCTCCAGCGTCTGGCCCGTCAGCCCTTGATGAAAAATCCGCAGTTGTTCGAGGCCGTCCTTCTTATACTCGCCTTCCTGGTAGTCGTCTTCGTAGCCTTTGTTGGACCATTCCGCGTTGTAAATATTCTCGACTTCTTCAAACGGCAGCCGATTCCCCCGCTTGAACTCCGCCATCATCCGCCGAATCGTCCCGTGCATCACGCGCCCGAACGTCAGCGTTGCCTTAGGCCCTTCCTGCAGCGACCACAACGACGAAAAAAGATACCGCTGCGGACAGGAGCGGTAACTCTGCACCGCCGAAGGATGCAGTTCCAGCGGTTCCGGACACGGCGGATGAAACGTCTTTGCCCATTCGGCAATCCTCGTGAACACTTTTGGATTGCCGTACTTCGGCGAGAATAGCGACTCCTGTGGCAACGCTTTTCCCGCCGCACTTCCCGCAGCGCTGGCGGTCCCTGCCTGCCCCGGAACCGCCGCGAGCTTTGGCGCCAGTTGCAACACGTCCCGCCTGCGCACCGCCGGGTCCATCAACATGTCTTCCACAAATGGCGGCACTTTGCCTTTCGGCTCCGTCAGCGAAGTAATCGTGAGCCGTTCCTGCGCCCGCGTAATCGCCACATAAAACAGCCGCCGCTCTTCCTGATTGTGAAAATGTTCTTCCGGGCCGCCCTCTTTCATCAGGCGCGCCGGAAACTCGAACACGCGCGGCCGCTCCCACGCCGGAAATTTTCCTTTGTTCACGCGCAATACAAAGACCTGCGGAAACTCCAGTCCCTTCGCGCCGTGCACCGTCATCAACTGCACCGCATCGCCCGGCGCGTCCTCTTCCAGACAAATCGTCCCGCCGGCCTGATCGAAATATTCCAGATACTCCACAAATTCCGGCAGCTTGCGCGTGTCGCTCTTCGGCTCCCAGGTTTTCAGAAATTCCGGAAGCCGCTTCAAATAGGCGCGGTCTTGTTCCGTAGCGCGGTCGAGGACCTCCAGCCATTCCATCACGTCGGAAAGGACTTCGGCCGCTGGCCGTTGCTGCATCGTCTTGCGCTGGGCTGAGGCAAACTCCAACAGTTCTGCTACACGATTGGGCTTGGGTTCGAACGGCAAATCCGATTGCGGCGATTGCAGTTCGTCGAAGATTTTCTTGCGGCTCTTCCTTCCGCGTTCCGCCAAACGCACCAAATCGCGCGGCGTTAGCCCCCAAGCCGGCGCCGACAGCACGCGCGCCGCCGCGATGTCGTCGTAGGGCTTCGCGATGAAGCGCAGGTACGCGATCACATCTTTCACCAGCGGATGCTCCAGAATCGAAAGCCGCGAAATCACAAACGGGATCTTCCGCCGGCTCAGCTCGCGTACCAACTCATCGCGATGCCCGTGCGCGCGGTACAGCACCGCCAGATCGCGCCAATGGCGGCCCGCCCGATGAATGCGTTCAATCTCCGAAGCGACCCAGCGCGCTTCGTGCTCCAGCTCGGAAAGTTCCACCGCGCGTACCTTCTCGCCTTCGTTACGATTCGCGCTCAAAGTTTTCTTCGGAAAGTCTGCCGTCACCGTGTTCATCCCGATGACCTGGCTGGCCACGCGCAAAATGTTGGGAGTCGAACGGTAATTTTCCGTCAGGCTCACGCGATACTGCGAGGAATCCTGGCCCTCGCGCCAGCCCGCAAAGCGCTCCAAAAACAATTTAAAACTTCCGAACGACGCGCCGCGAAACCGGTAAATCGCCTGATCGTTGTCGCCCACCGCGAAAATATTTTTGCTTTCGCCGGCCAACAACTCCAGCAGCCGCAACTGCGCGATATTGGTGTCCTGAAATTCGTCCACCAGAATGTACCGGTAACGGTTCTGCAGCGCCGCGCGCAATTCGCCGTTCCGTTCCAGCAATTCGACCGCTCCGGTGATCAGTGATCCGAACGACGAACGCCTTTTTTCGCGCAACAGTTCTTCGCTCGCTTGGTACGCCCGCGCAATCTCATATTCTCGCGCCACGACTTCTTGCCGCTCGCGCAGCGTATCCTCATCCAGCTCGCTGCGCTCCGCCTCCAACTCCGCCGCCAACTGATCCGCGTATTTCCGATAATCTTCCGACGACACCAGCTCGTCCTGGCAGCGCGAGAAAAACTCGACAAAGTCATTCAGGAATTGTCCCGGTTCCGCCAGTCGCCTGTAGCGATCCAGTTGCAGCCGCGGCAAATTTCGCCGGAGCAAAATCCAGTGGTCCACCTGGTCCAGCATGACGTGGTCGGCGTCCACATCTTTCAGCAGCGACTCGCAAAATCCGTGAAACGTTTTGAGCGTCACGTCTTTGCCGCGCTCGCCTACCGCCTTCACCACGCGCGCCTCCATTTCCGCGGCCGCTTTGATCGTAAACGTCAAACCCAGAATGTTTTCGCCGGAAAGAGTGGGATCGTTTTCCAACAAGTGCCGGATGCGTTCCGTAATGACGCGCGTTTTCCCCGTCCCCGCGCCCGCAATCACCAGCAGCGGCCCCTCGCGATGCTCAATCGCGCGCCGCTGCGCGTCGTTCAACAGCAATCCGGAGCCGGATTTGCTTTCTTCGGAAGGTGGATTCAGATCAAACAGCGTAGCCATCTTCTACGTAGGGTAGTCCATTTCGGATTGAAGAGAGAAGCAAACGCAAACTCATAGAATCGCCTCGAGAATGTCCTCGACAGAAACACCTTTGTGTTTGGCGACCAACCTCAGGATCGCATTCAGTGTACCGGTCCTGACCGGTTTGTGCGCTGGAATCGGCAGGGTCTGCCCGGATGGAATTTCTGTTCGCAGAATGATGTGGCTTCCGGTCTGGCGCGCTTCCCGATACCCCCAACGTCGGCAAAGCCCGTTGGCCAGCTCACGCCCGCTAAGGTCGCGGGGCGTCCTCACTTGACGGAAAGAACCTCGTCGCGAACGAGGTGCAGGCGAATCGTTTCCGGCCTCTTCCCGTCGAAAAAGTAGCCTTCCACTGCGTCCTTTACCATTTCACAGAGCTCCTGCCACGTGTCTCCCTGCGTGACTATGCTCTCCGTGAGGCACTCGGCTACAAAACCTCCGTCATCTTCTTGGATGACTTTGAAGACGAGCTCGTTAGGATTTTTCTTTTCCATATAATGACATCTCTCGCCATCTTATCATGCGGAAGGCGTTCAAAGCTTCTTAGAGGCAAAGAGGGTGGCAGTTTGCGACGCTTCCCCCGCCGCTACCTTCGCATTGAACTCCGCCGATTTTCCGCGCGGCACGCTCAACGATTCCCACTTCCCTGTCTTCGCAAACGTGAAGTGCTTCGCCAGCAACAGGATTTGTCCGACGTGATGCGGATAGTGTGCCAGTTGCCGGTTGAGCGCCTGCATCACCGAATGCGGCTCCGTGCGAATCGTCACTGTCCGCGTCAGGTCCCCTTCCGTCAACGGCTCTAGCGCCTCGAACAAACACTTCCAGCCGCGCTCCCACATTTCCAGCAACTCCTCCCGCGTCTTCGGGGCATTCTCAAACTCGGTATCGCGCTTGCGGTCCGCCTTCTCGCCATCCGTCGTCAAAAAGTCCGTGAACCGCGACCGCATGTTCCCCGCCATGTGCTTCACGATGATCGCGATCGAATTGGACTCCGCGTCCAGCGCCGCAAACAGCCCCTCGTCCGGGCACTGCTCCATCGCGCGCTCCGCCTGCTTCTTGTAGTAATGAAACAGCCCAATCGAATCCCGCAAATAGTTCGTCGAAAGTTGATGTGGCATTGCTGTATTTTCCCCTTCTACGACCCGCGCTTCAAGCCAGCCATTTTGTAGCGCCGGCTTCCGGCTCCCTGCCCAAGTCCAGCATGCAGCGATTCCACATCCGATCTCCGCCCAAAAAAACACCTAGTTGCAGCTCACCGTTAAACGAGACTTGCACCTACTCGTCTCACTGGCGTACACAAAAGTCCGCCGGGCAAAGCGGAGCGCAGGGCCTCGTCACAAACCGCTTGACAATTCGCCTTTTGTTCGCCTACGATGCCCGCTCCGCAGCTATTCCCTTCACGGAGACAACAACATGACCATTGGACAATCGATGCTCCCCGAATTCGACCAGGAAATGCAGAACACCCGCAAAGTGCTCGAACGCGTGCCGGACGAAAAATGGAATTGGAAACCGCACGAAAAATCCGGAACCCTCGGCTGGCTCGCCACCCACGTCGGCACCGTTCCCGAATGGATCGGCATGACCATCGCTACCGAAGAACTGGATTACGCTCCCGTCGGCGGCCCGGCTTACGAACCGCCCAAAATCTCCAATCGCGCTGAACTCCTGGCCGCCTTTGACAAGCACAGCGCCGCCGCTCGCGAAGCCCTGAGCAAAGTCAGCGACGCCGACCTCATGAAAAATTGGAAGCTGCTCGCCGGCGGCCAGGAAATTTTCACTCTGCCCCGCATTGCCTGCATCCGCGGCATGTGCCTCAACCATCTCTACCATCACCGCGGCCAGCTCACCGTGTACTTCCGCCTCGTCGGCGTAGCCGTCCCCGGCCTCTACGGCCCCAGCGCCGACGAAGGCCAGGACGCCGCCGCAGCCGCCAACTAATCTGGTGGCACAGACTTCAGTCTGTACTCCCGGACACTAAAGCGCGATTGATCCGCCAGAGGACGGCATGCGGGCTTTGTCCCTGCCTGCCGTCACTCTGCCGCGTGCTCTCGGGGTGTCGGCGACGAGTTGCTTCCGCTCGCGCCCGCCCTGCAGCGTCTCGCAACCCTCCGCGTTATACTAGTAGCGCCACCATTTAGGAGCATCGTGATGGAAACTCCCGTTATTCTTTCCGCCGTTCGCACGCCCATCGGCAAATTTCAGAGCGGACTCGCCAGCTTCTCCGCCACCGAACTCGGCGCCAAAGCCGTAGCCGAAGCGATTCGCCGCGCCGGCGTCAACGCAAACGAAGTGGACGAAGCTATTCTCGGCAACGTCGTCCAAGCCGGCCTCGGCCAGAATCCAGCACGGCAGGCTGCGCTGCGAGGCGGCTGCGCCCCGCGCGTCGCGGCGCTCACCATCAACAAAGTTTGTGGCTCTGGCCTCAAAGCTGTTGCTCTCGCCGCGCAAGCCGTGCAGCTCGGCGAATCCGAACTCGTCGTCGCCGGCGGCATGGAGTCCATGTCCAATTGCCCTTATCTCTTGCCGCAAGCGCGTACCGGGTACCGCCTCGGCGACGGCAAGCTGGTCGACTCCATGATTCACGACGGCTTGTGGGACGCGTACGAAGACTTTCACATGGGCATGACCGGTGAACTCGTTGCCGAAAAGTACGGCATCACGCGCGAAGAACAAGATCGTTTCTCGGTCGAAAGCCATCAGAAAGCAGTGCGCGCGCGCAAATCGTGTTTTCTTGAGGCGCAGATTTTGCCGATCGAAGTGCCGCAGAAAAAAGGCGAACCGCTCGTTATTAAGTACGACGAGTCGCCGCGCGAAGACACTTCGCTCGAAGCTCTCGCCAAACTCAAGCCCGCGTTCAAAAAAGACGGCACCGTCACCGCGGGCAATGCTCCCGGCACGAACGATGGAGCCGCTGCTCTAATCGTGACGAGCGAACGCAATGCGCAGCGCCTCGGCAAGCAACCCATCGCCCGCATCGTGGCGCAAGCCGTCAGCGGTGTCGAACCCAAATGGGTGATGATGGCTCCGGTAGACGCCGTCGAAAAACTGCTCACGAAAACCGGCTGGGACCGCGACAAAGACGTCGATCTCGTCGAACTGAATGAAGCCTTCGCGGTCGCAGCGATCGCGGTGACACGCCAGCTTCGTCTCAATCCCGAAAAAGTGAACGTGAATGGCGGCGCTGTCGCTCTCGGCCATCCCATCGGCGCCAGCGGCGCGCGCATCCTCGTCACCTTGCTTTACGAATTGCAGCGCCGCAATCTGAAGCGCGGCATCGCCGCCCTCTGTCTCGGCGGCGGCAATGCCGTTTCCCTCGCCGTCGAACGCTATTAGCATGAAATACTGTCCGCTGTGTGGCTCGGAGTTTCTGCCGGAAGTTGCAGTGTGCGCGAACTGCTCTGCGCCGCTGGTCGATTCGTTGGATGTTCCAGAGGTCCGCAACAACCCCGCTCGCCTGCTTTGGCTTGGCCAAAGCCAGTTGGATTTCGATATCGTCATCGGCGCTCTGCGCGAAGCGGGGATTGCGGTGAACGGTGACGAGAAAGCTGGCGGGCTCATTGCCGCTCTGCTCAAAGCCGACTCGAAGATTCACGTTCTGCAAAGTGATTTCGCGCGAGCCCTCCCGGTCGCCGCTTCGGCGCTTGCCAACCGCCCACGCGTATGGCGTGCAACGCAGCGGTGTCACGCCTGCGGCGCAGAATGTCCCACATCGCTCACCGCCTGCCCGCAATGCCAAGCCGTTCTCTATGTGGAGCCGCAGGCTGAGTCGTCCGCGGCAGACCTGGCTGCGTCGCCAGATGCCTCGCCCGCTCTGAAATACTGCCCACTGTGCGATGCAGAATACGCGGCCAGCAGCAGCCGCTGCACGGTCTGTGGCGTTGAGTTGGTCCCCGAAGAATTGCGTGGCCGCCCTCTTGACGATCAGCAACGCAACGAACGTCTTGTCGTGGTCTGGCGCGGCGGTGATCCACTGGCCGTCAGTGAAGTCATCAACCGGCTTCGCGAAGCCGGTATCCGCCATCACGTTCACGCCACCAACGATCATCTGGTATTTGAGCTGGGCATGCCGCGTCCCAAGTATGCCGTGCGCGTCTTTGCGTCGGATGTCCCCGAGGCATCCGAGCTGATCGCCGATATTCGCGAAAGCGTGCCCTTCGCACTGCGCCTTGAGCCCATCTCTGAGGAAGCACCCACGCCGCAAGACAAGCGTTCCTTCGGGAATTGGAATCCAGCAGCGGCCACACAGGAAGTATGGACCGGCGACGACGCTTCTCTAGCCCAACTTCTTGAAGCTTGTCTGCGCGAGAATCGCATCGCGGTTCGCCGTGAAGGTCGTGAACCCGGCCGACTTCGCTTGTTGGTGAAGGCCGGCGATGAGGCCGCCGCTCGCGAAATCGTTCGCGAGGTCCGAGAAGCTACGCCGCCAGGCTGAGAGCGGCAAAGATCGTAGTTCTCGGCTCGGGCTTGACGCCATCCCGCGTTCAGCTCTGCTCGGCCTGGACAGGCACGATCGGTTCCGCTTCCTTCGGAATTCCCAATTCGTGCGCGCAGTAGGGGCAGAACTTGTCGGTTTCTTCTACTTCGCGCTTGCAGTTGGGGCAGCTGGGATGCAGGTTACATTTGCAGTTGGGGCAGAAGTTGAAGCGCGGGCCGACCATTTTTCCGCATTGCGGGCACGGATACGGCAAGGGGTCGCGCATCAGAAAATAAATCAGGAAACCCACGAAGGCCGCCGAGGGCAGCAGCACGATCACGAGCAGCGTCCACAGCCCGGAGTTCATCCCGCGCCGGCGCGCATCGCGGTTGACGTAGCCGATCAAAAAGACGAAGCACGAAATCGTCACGGCCACCATGGTGATGACGCCCGCCAGGGCGAGGTAGGAGAGATACGGCGTTGAATACAAATCCGGTGTAAAAATGCTGCTAGGGTCGTTGCGGAAATTCCAATAGTTCGCGCTCATCCCGATGGCCAGCGCGATCAGATACAAAACCAACATGGTCCAGAGCGCGCCGCGCGGCACCAGCTTGAACTCCTGCCAGAAGCGCAGGTCTTCTTTTTTCCTGCGCAGCCGGATTAGCCGCATGCGCTCGTTAAATGCGCCGGTCGTTTTTTGTTGAAGGTCAGACATATGCTTCCTCGTCGTCCTTTACTCTTCCTCGTTCCACGCTTCTCTTCTCGAGCCAGCCGCTTATTCGCCGCCGGGCAGATTGCGTTCGTTGGCTTGCCGCAGGTTTTCGATCAACACAACCGCGGCGGCAAACAGGGCCGGAACCGCCCACCACAAACCGAAGCCAAATTCGAGCAGCAGGCGCGGCGCGCCGGTGCGGTCGCCGATCCATTGCAGCGCCTGCCAGACATACGGCGCGCTGGCAATACCCAAGCCCCAGGACACCGCGCACATGATCCACAGCAAGCGGCTCTTCGGTTCGCGTTGGTGCAATTCCTGTGCGCGCAACTGCAGGCGAAAACGCGTCCGCTCCGCCAGCCCGCTCGGTACGCGCAAAGCCACCGCCGCGCTCCGCAGCGCACGCAGGGCATCGTTCGTTTGCTGCGCCGCTTGCGCGCAGTTCGCGCACTCTCGCAAATGCGCCGCCAGCCATTGCTGCTCCGCCGCCGAAATTCCCTCAATGCGCTCTTGCGCAATCAACCTTTCCGCGCGTGCGTGTGTTTCTGGGTTCATGCCGTGCCTCCGGGCGCTCCGGCCAGGGCGCCTTTCAACGCTTCGAGGCCGCGATAGAGCCGTGATTTGACGGTCGAAAGCGGCGTGCTCATCACGCCGGCAATTTCTTCGAGACCGAGCTCTTCTTGAAAGCGCAGTAGCAGCACTTCGCGATAGATCGCAGGCACGCGTGCCAGCGATTCGTGCACGCTGCTGCGCTGTTCTTGGCTCAACACGGACTGCAGGGGCGACGGTTCGTTGAGGGCCGGAAATTCTTGCGGCACGCCTTCCGCGGGGTCGAGCAACTGATCGAGGCTCTGCATTTTTTTGGAGCGCTGCCAGTCGATCACCAGGTTGCGCGCGATCGTGAACAACCACGCTTCGAATTTGTAACGGCCGTCATACTGATGGCCGCGCTCGAGGACGCGAATCCAGGTTTCCTGGAAAAAATCCTCGGCGCGTTCGCGATTCGCCGTCAGATGAATCAGGTAACGAAAGAGACGCTGCTGATACTGCTCGATAAGCTGATCGAGCAGCTCCGGGTCGCGCCGTTGCAAGCCCTTCGCTAGAGCCTGGCTGTCGTCCGTCATGCCGGTGGAAAAGAGAAGAACCGCTCGCGACGCCACCATCAGCCCTGCGTTCGAGGGTCCGCCAAAGGTCCCGGTGCTAAAAGTAGCGCTCATTCTACAGGGTATACGCCGCAGTGCCAGAAAAAGACGCAACCGCCTATCACGCTTGCAACTCGTTGAAAACACTTATCTTAGTTGATATGTTGGTCGCTCAGTTCATCGCCAGTCGACCGAATTCGCAAAAAAGGGGGTCGTATTTAACCGATCGGCTAAATACGAAGGGTTCCGGCCGCCTCCCACTTCGAACTGTGCTAGATTTTCGCCATGTTTTGCCCGCAATGCCATTGCGAGTATCGGGAGGGGTTCACGCGCTGTGCCGATTGCGAGGTGGAGCTGGTCAACGAGTATCCAAAAGGGGCGCTGATCCATAACGCGGCGACGGACGGTCCCGCTGACCGGGAGGACGCAAACGCTTTTGTGGCGTTCTGGCAGGGCGACGACGAGCGCATCCACGCCGAACTGTGCGAACTGCTCAGCGAGCAGGGAATCCCGTATCGTTCGCTGCGGCGGCAGGAGCGGCTTTTCGCTTTCAGTTCACGGATTGCCTTTGCGATTGGCATTCCCTTTTCGCAGTTTGACCGCGCCGAATCCATCATTCAGGAGGCCTACGCGGTGGAGGAAGCAGCCCCGTCAGCGACCAAGTTCCTGTCCGGGCCGCGGCCGTCGCGCGTACCCGAAAGCGCCCTGCTGGAGTACACTGGGTCAGGTTTCGCTACCGTTAGACGCCCTTGGGAGGACGCCATGGCCACACCCAGCGAAATGCAGGGATCGTTCGTCACCTTGTGGGCGGGCGAAGACCCGGTGCTGCACACCTCGCTGCTGGAAGAATTGCGCGACGCCGAGATCGCCTTTATTGATAGGCCGATTGGTCGCGAGACCGTCGCTCCCAATTCTGATCCATTGCCGATTGACTGGAAAGCACGCTTCGGTTTCGAAGTAGCCGTATCTTCGCTGGACTTGAATGCGGCTGAAACAATCCTGGACAAGCTCCTTAATGAAGAGCCCGTGGACATGGAACTCCCTGCGGAGGACGATGCGCCACCTCCGGCGGCTGCGCCGGCTCCGTCAGCAGCGGGCAAAACGACCACCGCCGTCTGGTCCGGCGATGACGCTGAACGTGCCGGCTTCCTGCAGGAAGCGCTGAAAGAAAACGAAATTCCGGTGCGCGTGGAGCAGCAAGGCAACCAGGCCACGCTATATGTTCCACCGGAAGAAGAAACGCTGGCGCGCGAGATTATTCGCGAAATTCTGGAAGGCGCGCCTCCCGCGTGAAGATCAGCTGATACGCGCTTCCTCAGGCCCTGAAGAGCTTTTGTGGCAGGTGTAGTACGCACCTCAGCGACTAAAGCCGCGGGTAATTTTGCCTCGCTCACGGCACGACCCTTCGTCGCTCAGGGCGAACTGAAGTCGTGCCCTCCCGGCTGAGGATCGGAAGGGCAAAGCCCCCCACTTAAGGAGAAGAGGCGTTATCTGTCACCGCAAAAGTGTTTCTTCTGCTCGCTCGCGCGCATTGACCGGCTAAGCGCGACGGTCTAACATCATCGCTTCCTCGGTGCACATGATTAACGAAACGGTCGCCCATTACAGGATTTTGCGAAAGCTCGGCGCCGGTGGCATGGGTGTCGTCTACGAAGCGGAGGACACGCGGCTGGGCCGGCGGGTGGCGCTGAAATTTTTGCCCGAGGACAGCCGGCAAGACAAGCAAGCGTTGGAACGGTTTGTGCGGGAGGCACGGGCGGCTTCCGCGCTTAGCCATTCTTCCATCTGCACAATACACGCCATTGAAGATTCGAACGACCGCACTTTTATTTCGATGGAGTTGCTGGAGGGACAATCGCTCGACAAGTTGCTCACCTCCGGGCCGCTGGCGGTGAGCCGGGCCATCGAAATGGGAATTCAGTTGGCTGATGCCCTCGACGCCGCGCACAAAAAAGGCATCGTGCACCGGGACATCAAGCCGGGCAACATTTTCATCACGGAAAGCGGAAGCGTGAAGATTCTCGACTTCGGCTTGGCGAAGCTGGTAGCGCGTCCCACAAGCGAGTCGAGTGACGACCACACCATCGGCGCGGCGCCAGTCACACTGCTCACCAGCCCCGGCATGGCGGTGGGCACGATCCAATACATGTCTCCGGAACAGGCGCGAGGCGAAGAAATCGATGGCCGCAGCGATCTTTTTTCGCTGGGCGCCGTGCTGTACCAGATGCTGACGGGGAAACAAGCATTTCCGGGTTCGACCAGCGCCGTCGTTTTCGACAATATTTTGAACTCCGCTCCGGTCGCGCCGATTGAACTCAACATCGAGATTCCCGCGGAACTGGAACGCATCCTGAACAAGGCGCTCGAGAAGGACCGCGACGTGCGATACCAGGTAGCGGCCGAGTTGCGCGCCGATCTCAAGCGCTTGCAGCGGCAGATTGATTCGGGCAGCCGTCCCGCGAGTACACAAAGATCGGCCGCGCGCGTTCCGGCGGCCGCCCCCTCGCAAGCTCCTGGCTTGACGCCAGCGCCCGAGGCCAAAGTGACGCCGTCGAGCGGATCGGTGATCGTCTCGGCTGCCCGGCAGCACAAACTCGGAACCGGGCTAACGCTACTGGGTGTTCTGGCGCTGATCGCCGCGGCGGGTTACGGCGTCTATTCGATTTTTCTCCGCACACGGCACTTGCCGTTCGAGAACTTCACGATCGAAAACCTGACCAACAACGGACATACCGCGCATGCGGCTATTTCTCCAGACGGAAAATATCTGCTGACGGTGCATGACGAAAACGGCTTGCAGTCGCTCTGGCTGCGGCACATCCCCACGGCGAGCAACACACAAGTCCTTGCGCCTGCGGCGACCAACTATCACGGTCTGACGTTTTCGCCGGACGGCAACTACATTTATTGCGTGCGCCGCGACGAGCAGGACCACACGATTTCCTCGCTCTATTCCGCACCGGTGCTAGGCGGGACGCCCCGGCTGGTGATGAAAGACGTCGATAGCCCGATCACGTTCGCTCCCGACGGACAACGCTTCGCGTATCTTCGGCAGGACCATGACTCGCCGAATTTCGATTTGCTGATCGCGCGCAGCGACGGAACCGCGGATCACGCCCTGTTCCGTGAGCAAACGCTTCCGGGCGGCTTCAACAATTACACTCCGGCATGGTCACCGGACGGAAAGGTCATCGCCATTGCGGTGCCGCAGGCGGACCAGGGCTTCAACACGGCGCTGCTTACGGTGGATGTGGCGACCGGCAAGCAGCAAGTGGAGGCGGTTCCGGCGACGCGCAGTTATCGTTACCAGATGTGGATGCCCGATGGTAAATCGCTGCTGGTTTCCGATTTTTCCGCGGTCGCCGCGTTGAACGTGCAGCTGGGCATCCTGAGTTATCCGGATGGCCAGTACCGGCGGCTGACGACCGATACCAACGCCTATCTATATCCGTCGGTCTCAGCGGACGGCCGCACGATCGTCGCGAGCCAAATGCAGAGCAAATTCGATATGCAAATTGCGGATTTCGCGCATCCCGACGACGTGCACACGTTACAGCTGGCGTCGCGGAATTCCTTCTGGTCTTGGGACTGGACCAACGATGGCCGGCTGATCATTCCACAGTTTCCGGACGTTCGACTGGTCAAGCCCGATGGGTCCGAAACGGTGGTTTACTCGGACGCGAATCATTTTGCGGATCAAGTGACCGCTTGCGGGACATCTTCTTATTTGATTTACCGTGCGGTGGACCACGGGACCAAAAGCAGCTTTAACCTTTGGCGCATGACGCTTTCCGGAAGGGAGAACAAACAGCTCACCTTTGGGGCCGCTGACGCGGATCCGTTCTGTGCTCCGGACGGCAAATGGCTGTATTACACGGATCAAACGGATAACCAGTCGCTGAAACGGGTCCCAGTAGAAGGGGGCTCTCCGGAAACGATTCTGAGCCCATCGAACGGCATCACGACGCTATCGCCCGACGGCAAAACTCTGGCCGGTTTTGAAGTACGCGAACTGGACCACAAGCTCACGTTAAAGCTTTACTCGATCGCGGATAAAAAATTCACCTACCACGACATCGATCAGGCCGCCATTTGGCCGCTGCGCTTTACTCCGGATGGCAACTCCATCGTCTACACAGTGCGGCAGAATGGGGTGAACAATCTGTGGCTGCAGCCGCTCGATAACTCGCCGAGCCGCCAACTTACGCACTTCACTTCCGAGCTCATTACGCAGTTCCGGTTTTCGAAAGATGGGGCAAAGATCGCGATGGAGCGGGGGCATCCGGAATCGGACGCCGTCTTGCTGCGCGACGCGCCGCGGTGAATCCAATTTCCGCTGGATTGGAAGACTGGGGCGGCTGTGAATTCGCAGCTCAGCGGCTAAAGCCGCGGATTTCGTTGGGCGCACGGCCCGACTAAAGTCGGGTCCTCCCGAAAGAACAGAATTGAGCCACAGATCCCCAAGCTGTTGGCTATTTGTGCGTTTGCTAGGTCAGCGAATCGAAGGTGACGGAGCGGACGGCTGGACGTTGCCCGAATTGCCGGCCCGCGCAAAATAGCCGCGGCGGGCGTTCACTTTATAGCCTTTGTGGTCGGGCACCTCGATGCGGATGCGGTGATAGCGACCGTCCAAGACATAGTTGGTGGGCATGTACGCGATGGAATACTGGTTGCGCAGTTCGTCGCCGATGTCCTGGAACGACTGGTCCAAATCATCCACGTGGTAGGGATAGAACGCGCGGCCGCCGGTTTCGTCGGCCAAATCCTGCAGAATTCTGTCGCCTTCGGTGAGGTGAGTTTTGCGGTTGGCCAGCTTGTCCGGGTCGGTTTGCGAAAGCTGGATCCACTGGGTGCTGGTGCTGATGGTGTAAATGACGACGCTGGTGCGCTGAGCCATCTCGATGGCTTCGGTGCGGGTGTGCTGAGACAAATTGTCGTCGCCATCGCTGATCAGGATCATCACGCGGCGCACGATGTCCGGCTGATCTCCGGGAGGCCGCGGGGGATGGCTCAACTGTTTTTCACAAGCATCGTAAATTGCGTCGTAGATCGCGGTGCCGCCGCCCGCGCGGGTCTGCACGATTTGATCGCGGAGCAAGCCGGGGTCGCTGGTGAAGGCCTGGATGATTTCGGGCTGGTCGTCGAAGGTCATGACGAACGCTTCGTCGCGCCCGGGGCGCAGTACGCTGAAAAGAAAGTTCACCGAGGCGTCCTGCTCGAATTTGATGCGGTCGCGAATACTGTTGGAGGTATCTACCAGCATGCCGATGCGCAAGGGGAGGTCGGTCTGTTTGCTGAAGTAGCGGATCTCCTGGGGCATCTTCTCGTCGAAGATCTGAAAATCGTCTTTTTGTAGGTCGGGCACCAACTTATTGCGGCGGTTCAACACGGTGAATAAGACGTCGACGAGGTTGACGACGCGCACGATGGTTTGCGGCTGGCCCGGGGCGGGTGGCGCGGCATTGGCAGGTTGCTGCGGCGGAGGTGGCTGCTGCGCAGGAGGCTGCTGGGCGCGATCGCTCAGCGCCGCGAGCAAGAGTGCCGCTGCGATTAAAACCGAAATCAGAGCCTTTTGCATGTGTCTCGATTATAGGAAGGCGGCCAGCGCACCGTCAATTCGACTTGAATCCTCACCTGATTCAGACGCAAGGGCATGCAAATAGTTGCCCAAGTCCGGCGGGAGCGGCGCGCGTATTTCCAGCCATTGCCCGGTGCGCGGTTGCGCAAAACCCAGCCGGGCCGCGTGCAGGAAGTTGCGCCCTAAGGGCGGCATGAACTTTTCGGCCGATTTCCGGGTGCTGGCTGTTTGGCGGGCGGCCTTGCCGCTGATGAGACGCTGATCGGCTGGAACGCCGGCGATTCGCAAGCGCTCCGATGCGCCATACAAAGTGTCGCCCACGACGGGATGTTGCAGAGCGGAAAAGTGGACGCGGATCTGATGGGTGCGGCCAGTATGCAACTGTATTTCCACCAGGGTCGTTCCAGCGATGTGCGCGAGCACCTGCCAATCAGTTCGCGCTGGCCGGGCGTTCGCGCGGATAGTTTCAGCGGCGCTTTTTTGCCGGACCACGGCCATCCGTGTGCGGCGCCGCAAATCGCGGCCGATCGGAAGTTCAATTCTTCCATGCCGATCGAGAAGCAGGCCTTCGAGGAGGGCGAGATACGTTTTCTTGACGTTACGCCGGGCAAAAGCCTGCGCGAGTTGGGCATGCGCAAAATCATTTTTCGCGACGACGATGATGCCGGAGGTTTCCTTATCGAGCCGGTGCACGATGCCTGGGCGCAGCGCGTCGCCGCCGGTCGAGAGGGTTTGACCGCGGCCCAGCAACGCATTCACCAGTGTGCCGCGAGGGTTACCGGCACCGGCGTGCACGGTCATACCAGCCGGCTTGTTGACCACCAGGAGGTCTTGGTCTTCATAGAGCACATCCAGAGGAATCGCTTCGGCCTCGGCGCACAGGGGCGGCCGAGGTTGCGCCTCGATGCGAATCTCGTCGCCAGCACGGAGCTTGTGCGAACCTTTCGTGGACTCGCCGCCGACCCGCACCAGACCGGCCGCGATCAATTCTTGAATCCGCGTCCTGCTGAGTTCGGGCACGCGAGAGGCGAGATAGCGGTCGACCCGCGTGCCAGCATCGCTGTTCTCGATCAAAAATGTGTGGGTAGCGCCGGGCATTTTCGGAGAATCCGCCGTTTCGGCGATGATTCTAGCAGCAAGTGCGTCACGGAGAGCGCCGGGCCTGCGTGATGGTGCGCGTTCGCGCTTGCGGCGATGGGCGACAAATTCAAGCGGCTTTTTTCTTCGCTTCCACGGTTTTCGCGGGAGGAAACAGCAAATCCAGCAGCAGAAGAATGGCGCCGATGGTGATGGCGGAATCCGCGACGTTAAAGGCGGGCCAGCGGTAGTTACCGATCCACACTTCGAGAAAGTCGGTTACGCCGCCATGCAGGATGCGGTCGGTGACGTTACCAGTCGCTCCGCCCAGCAGCAACGCGATCCCTGCGCTGGCCTTGGCTCCGCCCGGTCCCGAAACGAGCAGCCAGGCCAGCGCGGCAATCACAAGCAATGCACCGCCAACCAGCACGCCGCGCACCCAGGGCGAAGCGGAATCCGCGAATAAACTGAAAGCAATTCCGGGATTTTCGCTGTGGACCAGATAGATGAGCCGGCGCACGATTTCGTGGCGCCAGCCTTCCGGCGTCTCCATTTCGAACCACGCTTTGGTGGCGCGGTCCAAGACAACTATCCCCAGCGTCAGCCAGAGCCAACGTAAACGAGCAGTAAGCATCATGGTCAGAGAAGCTCCGTCTGTTCCAACTCGGCGAGCGCGGCGGTGCAGCGCTCACAGACCGTCTGGTACCTGCGATTTTCGCCCACGTGGACGGAATAACGCCAGCACCGTTCGCATTTCTTTCCGTCCGCATGCAGTACGGCGATGTGTACCGGGCTGTTGCGGTGCGTTTCTGCATCCGCGGGCAAAACCTCCACGTGGGAGACGATGAAGAGGTCCGCGAGATGATTCCTGGCTCGCAGGAGCAGTTGGTGCTGTTGGCCGGTCGCGCTCAGGCAAACGCGGGCTTCGAGCGACGAATTGATGATTTTCGCCTGGCGGGCGCGTTCCAACTCCTCCAGCACCGCTTGCCGCAGGCTGTAAAGCTGCAGCCAGTCCTGGTGGGAGGACTCGGCGAGATTTGTGTGCAACTGGCGCGCCTCAGGAAACAGTTCGAGATGCACGCTGGCGAAGGAGCTGGCTTCCGCGGACAGGCCGCTTGGGTTCTTCGGCTTAGGCAAGTGCCTCCAGATCTCTTCCGCGGTGAAGACCAGGATTGGTGCGAGCAGCCGGGCCAACGCGCTGGTGATCTTCCATACGGCCGTTTGCGCGGAGCGGCGCGCCCGGTTCTTCGCGGCTTTCGTGTACAGCCGGTCTTTTAATACATCGAAATAAAAGGCGCTTAAATCCACGACACAAAAATCGTGAATCGCGTGATACACGCGATGAAACTCGTAGGCGGCGTACCAGTCGCGGCACTTGTGAACCAGGTTGGCCGTTCGCTCGAGCATCCAACGGTCCAGTTCCTCCATTTCGTCAACCGGGATCGCGTCGCGCTCCGGCGAAAAATCAAACAAATTGCCCAGGGCAAAGCGAAACGTATTGCGGATCTTGCGGTACGCTTCGCTGAGCTGCTCCATCACCCGCGCGCTCATCTTCACATCAGCTTGATACTCTCGCGAGGCGACCCAGAGCCGCAGCAAGTCCGCGCCCCACTTTGCACAGATTTCGCTCGGCAGGATTACGTTGCCGAGGGACTTCGACATAGGCCGCCCGTGCTCGTCGAGCGTCCAACCGTGCGTCACTACGCTCCGATAGGGCGCCGCACCGCGAATCCCGGTCGCCACGAACAGCGAACTCTGAAACCAGCCGCGATATTGGTCCGGTCCTTCCAGGTAGATATCCGCGGGCCATTCCGAACTCTTCAGCACCGCGAGGTTTGACGAACCCGAATCGAACCATACGTCCAGAATGTCGTTCTCTTTCCGCCATTTCCCTGTCCCACATGCGCATCTGGTTCCTGCCGGAAGCAACTCTTCGGCGTTGTGTTTGAACCAGGCGTCCGCGCCTTCTTTTTCGAACCGCGTCACCACGTGGCGAAGTGCGGCGAAATCCGCGAGCCGCTGGCCACAAGCATCGCAATAAAAGACAATGATCGGAACGCCCCAAAATCGTTGCCGAGAGACGCACCAATCGGGCCGACGATCGATCATTTCGTAGATGCGTTCCGCGCCCCAGGCCGGAATCCACTGCACGAGCCGGATTTGTTCGAGCGTCGCGGTGCGGAGGGTCTGCTCGCGGCCCTTCGCCGGCCCGTCCATGCTGATGAACCACTGCTCGGTGGCCCGGAAAATCACCGGGTTATGGCAGCGCCAGCAGTGCGGGTAGCTATGCCGGAAGGGGTGCTGGGCCAGCAAGGCACCGCGGTCCGCGAGGAGCTGCACAATGAGGGGGTTCGCGGTGAAGACATCCTTTCCCTGGTATTCGGGCAAGCCCTCGAGATACACGCCGTGGTCATCCAGCGGCGCATATGTCTCCAGGCTGTACTTCTGTCCCGCCAAAAAATCGTCCGTGCCGTGCCCCGGCGCGGTGTGCACGATGCCGCTCCCTTCCTCCAGCGTCACATACTCCGCCAGGATTCCCGGCACCTGGATCGGCAAAAAAGGGTGCTGGAATTTTGCGCCTTCGAGTTTCCTTCCCTCAACTTTCTCGAGAATCCGGACTTGGCTGATTGCGCATTCCAGTTGGAGAGCAGGAATTCGGTCTGCCGCAAGAAGAAGCTTGCCCTTCTCGGTTTCCACGAGGGCGTACTCGGCCTGGGGACGAAATGCGAGGGCCCGGTTGTGTGGCAGCGTCCACGGAGTAGTAGTCCAAATCACCGCACGAACATCTCCGGCTAAATCGAGGTGCGGGTGGTCTTCGTTGGGGACAGCCTCCACTAGCTGAAACGTCGCCCAAACCGATGTGCTGGTCCGATCGTGATGCTCGACTTCCGCCTCGGCGAGCGCGGTCGCATCATGGATGCACCAGTACACCGGCTTGCGCCCGCGATAGACCAGGTCTTTCTCGACGAAGTCCAGGAAAGCGCTGGCAATCTTGGCCTCATAGGCAAAGTCCATCGTGAGGTAGGGCTCATCCCATTGACCGAGCACGCCTAGTCTCTGGAAGTCCTTCTTGTGCTGGTCGACGTAACGGGCGGCAAATTTTCGGCACAGCTGCCGGAAGTCCGCGGGAGTTACTTTGTCTTTGCCCCCCAATTCTCTCTCGACTTGCGTCTCGATCGGTAACCCGTGGCAATCCCACCCCGGGACGTACGGGGCGCGATACCCCGCCATGCCTTTGGACTTGACCACCAGGTCTTTCAAGATTTTGTTCAGCGCCGTGCCCAGGTGAATGGTACCGGTCGGGTAAGGCGGGCCATCGTGGAGGACGAACGAGGGTAAGCCGTTGCGTGCCTCCAGTATCCGCTCGTAAAGCCGCGTTTGCTGCCATGCCGCCAGTTGCTTCGGCTCGTTTTCTGGCAGCCCGGCCTTCATAGCAAAATCGGTCCTGGGCAAGTTAAGTGTTTTCTTCAGTTCGAGAGGTTTGCCCATGAAGTCAGCGTGCTCGGTTGTGCGTGGGCCTGTTCGCCAGAGCCCGGTCCTTCGTTCAGGTATCTCTGTACAACGCCGCGCCCGAAACCTGCTAAAACCGTCGAACTGCGTGTGTTACAATTAGAGGGTGCGGCCCAGAGGTAACGCGCAGCAACCTTTGGTGAAGGGCCAGAATCATAGCACTGTTAGACGCCGATCGTGGTAGCTGTGCGTCTAAGCAGGGGGAAATGGTGCCGGGTCTGATCGTCAATCTCGTTCCCGAAGGTTTGAAGCGGCCCGATCCGTCGCGCTCCAGCGATCCCGCGGTACCTGTTCCTGCGGCTGCCGTACCCAAGTTCGGCGCTCCCAAAATTCTTCTTAACGATAACTTCTGGTCTAATCTCAAGCAATTCCTCACCGAGCGACCGGTTAAGGTGAAGGATCGCGCGGGTGCACCCTTTGTCAAAGAGGATTTCGGCGGCGGCGCCCTGGAGAATCTGAAGGATTTTCTGAGTTCCCGTGCCGTGCCCAAGGGCCCGGTTAACAGCCGGCTGGCCGTTTCTTGGGGATCGAGTTTTGGCGGGTTCGGCACGCGCGTGAAAGAGCTATTTTTCCCCACCAAGTTGCCGCCGGCGAATTTCACCAGTAAACCGATCAAGGTTCGCGATATCTGGACCAAGGATGAGAATTTTGGGTGGACGCAGGTCATCTCGTTTGCGGCGCACGGGAGCCTCTTTGCGTTGGTTATTTTCCTGCCGTTGTTCTGGCACTTTTCGGCCTCCACGCAGGCAAAGAACAAATCGGTAGACTTGGGCCCAATTGATATTTCGCCATATGTCAATAAGCTTCCGGCAGGCGCCAAGAAGTCTGGCGGCGGTGGCGGCGCGAACGATCACACGCTGACGCCAGTAAATAAAGGCAAACTGCCGAAATTCCAGTACACCCAGTTCACGCCTCCGCAGGTGCACCCGGTCAACCCGAATCCCAAGCTGGCTATGGATCCTTCCTTGCTGGGTCCGCCAGATTTGAAAGTTCCGAATCTCAACGCTTCCACGTTTGGAGATCCGCTGGCCAGTGCTTCCAGCGATTCTCTCGGTCACGGCAGCGGAACGGGTATCGGCAGCGGGAATGGCGGCGGTTTGGGTCCCGGGGACACGGCCGGCACTGGCGGCGGCGCTTTCCGCGCTGGCGTGAACGGCGTGGGCGTTCCCGAGTGCATCTATTGCCCGGCGCCGCAATATTCCGATGACGCGCGGAAAGCCAAGTACATGGGTTCGGTCGTACTGCAAATCACCGTGACGCCGGATGGGCGCGCCGTGAATATATCCATCATCAAAGATCCTGGCATGGGCTTGGGTGAGAAAGCCGTCGAAGCGGTGCGCACCTGGCGCTTCCGTCCGGCTGCGGGACCGAGCGGCAAGATTGTGCCGGTGCAGGTTCCGATCGAAGTTACTTTCCGCCTCTATTAGTTCCGGTTAGTCTCCGAACTCCCGTAGGTCGCTCCTTACTAGACGCATCTACTTTCTTCGCTCCATTCCTTCTTCAGTCCATTCCTTCGATTTCCATTTTTCAGGCAACCAAATTTTCTGCCGTCTCTTCTGAGTCTCCGACTGGTGCCCGCCTCCAGCGCTTCCGGGCTTCCTGGCAGGCGGAAACGGAGGCCTGCCCATGCGCGATCCGCTCCTGCGCTCCTTGTTCGGCAAGAAATCCGCTAACTCTTCGGTCGAGGACATTTCCCACGATTCCTGGCTCAACCGTGTCCGCGAAAATCTCGCGCAGCTTCTGCTGCCTTCCCCGATGAAACCTTCTGCTGCCAATGGCGCGCCGATTCATCTTCTGCAGCTCGAAAAGTCGCCGCGGCCCGCGAGCGCCCAAGGGGCGTCCTTTCTTACTCACATCGCCGTGCTTATCGCGGTAACTCTGTTTCTGGCTAGAGGGCCGCGTATCTTCTGGGATCCCGCGCCGACCGTTCAACCTGGTGACAGCTCCATCACAATTTCTGCAGCTACAATTCGGACGGTTGCGGGCTCGCATCCGTCAGACGGACGCGGGAATGGCGGCGAGCACAATCCGCTTCCTCCGAGCAGCGGTGATCCGCTCACCCGCTCGGCCCTTCAAATCGTCAGGCCAACTTTGCCCGCCAATCAAAATTCCATTCTTCCCGAACCTCCGACCATCCTCGATCCGAATGCGCCAGCCATTCTCAACTCCGGCAGAATCGGCTTGGACTGGATGTCCAACCAGAACAATTCCGCCGGCCCGGGCAGCGGTCATGGCATTGGCACCGGACCAGGCGGTGGAGTGGGGACTGGTGACCCGGGGCAATACGGAAGCGGCTCCGACAATACTTTTTACGGTCCGGGGTTCATGCCTCCGCAGTGTGCTTATTGCCCGTATCCGGCGTATTCGGACGATGCACGCAAAGCCAAAGTGCAGGGCGCGGTAACCCTGCGGGTTCTCATTGGGGCGGACGGCCGCGCCCAGGACGTTCGCATCGTGAAAGGCATCGGCTTCGGGCTCGACGAGCGCGCCATTGAGACCGTGCGCAACTGGAGATTCATTCCCGGCCGCGATAGCGCGAAACGACAGGTGGCGTCCTGGGTCACGGTCGAAGCCGTTTTTCGACTGTTCTGAATTGCCGATAAAGAGGAGGCGCATACAATTCGCCAGCGCGACCCGGCAACGTCCAAAAGAGCGCCCTTGCGTTTGCCTGAACCCCGTGCTTCAAGCAACACAGCTGCGGCTTCTTGTATCTGGCCCAAACGCAATCTGCTAGGATTTTTCGCATGATCAAAGCACTACGTTTGGTTCCCTTCCTCTTGGCGGGAGCGTTGCTCTTCGCGACTATCGCTAGCGCGCAAACCACCGGCGGCCTGGAGATTGTCGCCCGCATTACGCCGACGGCGGCGCATCCCGAGCCAGTCCGCGCGTTTACGTTCTACGTTCTGAGCAAGAGCTACGCCGACATTTGCAAAGAAGTGGAAGGCAATGACGTCGTTCCGCCCAAAGACAAGTTCATCGACGGTCTCGACGTCACTAAGGAATTGAAAGCGTGGATGAAAGAGCACGACACCATCGACCTCACGCAGCCGGACCTGGACAAGATGGTGAAAGTGAACGACGTGATGGACGTTCCCGAGTTTCTCGCAGCTTACCAGCGTTCGAACAGCGGTGGGGTCACGAAAGGCATGCCCAAGCCAAAGTTCACCGAGCAGGAAAAGAAAGAGCACCCGGATAGATACGAGAAAGACAAACAGGACTACATGAACCAGCTGAAGAAGTTCATCCAGCAGAATCCTGCCACGATCATGGGGATTGAACTGGAACTGGACGGAGTGAATCCGCAGCGTAAATGGGCGCTGCTCAACAGCAATCATAAGCGGCACATCGAACGCTATTCGCCGGAAATGGCGCAAACGAAATATCTGGTCGCAAAGGTGGATACGGATCTGGAAGGCCACGCGGTCATTTCCAATCTGCCGCCGGGCAATTATTGGATCAGCTCCCTGAATCTGGACGCCAGCGCCGGCGATGCCCGTGAGCGCTGGGACGTTCCGGTGACCATCCAGTCGGGCCGCACAGTACGAGTCGAACTCACCAATTTGAATGCCGCCGACATGCTGGCGGCTTCCATGCCATAGGCTGCATACTGCTGCAGCCATGGGCACACCCCTCCTCTGGCTGTCTTTTAACGTCTTCGTCATCGCCGCGATCGCTCTTGATCTCGGGGTGTTCCATCGCCGCCCACACAAGATGAGCACACGCGAGGCGCTCCTGTGGACCTGTGTGTGGGTCGGGATCAGCGCGCTCTTCGGACTGGGCGTCCTGCGCTTTGGCGGAGAACAGCGCGGCCTCGAATTTTTTACCGGCTATGTGATTGAAAAAGCGCTCAGCGTGGATAACTTGTTTCTTTTCCTGGTGATCTTCCGCGCCTTCTCCGTGGATGAAGCGGTGCAACATCGCGTGCTCGAGTGGGGCATCCTGGGGGCGCTCATCGCCCGGGGAATTATGATCGCCGTCGGAGCCGAGCTCATCAGCCGGTTTGACTGGATTCTGTACGTGCTTGGCGGATTCTTAGTGATGGCCGGCGCGCACATGCTCTTCGCGAAACGCAAAGAGCTGCACCCGGAGCGTAACGCGCTTTCCCGCTTTCTGAGCAAACATCTCCGCGTCACGCGCGACTTCCGTGGCGGCAGCTTTTTTGTTCGCGAGTCCGGTGGACTTTTTGCGACGCCGCTCTTTATCGTGCTGCTAGTAGTCGAATTCACGGACATCACGCTGGCGGTGGACTCCATCCCCGCCATCTTCGGCGTCACCCGCGATGCTTTCATCGTTTATACTTCGAACGTCTTTGCGATCCTGGGCTTGCGCGCGATGTACTTCCTGCTCGCGGGGGTTCTTGGTCGTCTCCGCTTCCTGACCGCGGGTCTTTCTTTCGTATTGATGTTTATCGGCGGCAAAATGATTGCGGAGCCCTGGCTGCACGTTTCGATCGAGCTCTCGCTCTCCGTGGTCGCCGGGATACTGCTGCTCGCGCTGGCCGCGTCCGTGCTCGCTCCTCCGAAACAACAGCCGCAGTAGCCAGTCGCAGAAGCCTGGCAGTTGGAGAATGAAAATCGTTGCCAGCCGGTCCCCTGGCGCGCGGACGGGGCCAGGTCCCGAGTGACGGAATCTGTGCCGCACGTTCTTGAATTTGCAGAAGATGCTCGGAGTTCAGGGACGAACGGGTGCAGGAACGCTGTTGGTGCGCTCGGCTACGATCTTGCGCGCCTTCTCGTAGAGCGCACGCGCCTGCGGAACGGCATCCACCGCAGCGAGGAGTTGCGGATCCGCGTCCAGCAATACTTTGAAGCCCTCCTGCTGACCAAACGTCGAGAGAAAAACTTCCTGCTTGATCTTGCGCTTGATCCAGTCCAGGTTCTCGGCGAACTCCGGTTCGGTGTACCGGATATTTTTAGTGGCGAGGAATTTGCGGAACTCGCCAAGCAGTTCGTCGTTTACGACGAATTCCTTCGTAACGGTGGGACGCGTACCAAGGAAGTGCCGCGTAAAGCCACCCACGCCATTTTCGAAGGGAAAGAGGACGTCGTCGCGGAACAGGGTGCGCTGGAAGCGATCGTAGTCCGGCTCCTTGACCACAATGTCCGGCGTTATGCCGCCACCGCCGGTGACCTGGCGGCCGCTGTCCGTCAAACGTACTTCGGAGGGATGCTCCGGCACCTTGCGTTCATAGTGATACGAATACAGGGAAACGGACTTGTAGTCGCGCTGGATCAGCCGCCCGCTGGGAGTGTAGTAGCGCGCTGTAGTCAGGGCCAAGCCGGTGCCTTCGCTGAGCGGTTGGACGATTTGCACCAGGCCTTTGCCAAAGGTGGTTTCGCCTACAACCACGCCGCGGTCGTGGTCCTGCACGGCGCCGGTAACAATTTCCGTGGCGGAAGCGGAGCCGTTGTTCACCAACAGGACCAGCGGCTCGTTGTTGCCGTGATTTCCGCGCAACGCGTAGTAGCGCCGCTCGGGAGAGGTGCGGCCGCGTTGCGCCACGATCAGTTGATTCTTGTCCAACAGCATGTCGCTGACGGCTACCGCTTCGTTGACCAAGCCTCCAGGATTGCCGCGCATATCGAGAATCAGTCCATCGAGCGAAGCGGCGTTAAGTTGCTGCATGGCATCGGCCAACTCGCCGTCGGTGTTTTCGTTGAACGGTCCCTGGAAACGGATATAGCCAATTCCCGGCTTGATCTCGTAGGCCAAATCGATGGAGTGATGCGGAATTTCGTCGCGCGTCACACTGAAGACCAACGGGTCGGCATAGCCTTCGCGGGACATGGTGATTTTCACGGTCGTGCCGCGCGCGCCGCGCAACATGTCCGCAATTTCCGTGGTGGACTTGCCCACCGCGGACGCGTCGTTGATCTTTTCGATCATATCGCCGGGACGAATCCCCGCTTTGTAGGCGGGCGAGCCCACATAGGGCGACATCACCACAGTGCGATCGCCGCGCGGGATAACGGTCATGCCCACACCGTAATAGTGGCCGCGGCGTTCTTCGGTATTCAGAGCCCACTGCCGGGCGTCAAAGAAACTCGAGTGCGGATCGAGTACCCGCAGCATGCCGGGAATCGCGCCGTCATAAACCAGCTTATCCACGTCCACCGGTTCGGCGTAGTTGGCCTGCACCACATCGAGCACCTTGGTGAAGCTGCGAATGGCGGCTTCAGAATCGTCGATGGAGGAGGCGGTGGCCCGGACGTTGGGGCCGTAAATGGCGCCAAGAGCTGCGGAAAGTAAGATGACGGCTATGACTAAGACTAAACCTAAGCCGCGGCGCTCTGATTTCATCGGGGCCCCCAAGCACGTTGGACGGATCGGGATACTCTCAAGATAGACGTATTGATTATACGCCCGTTTCAGCCGGTTGCCGACCTGGCAAACAGCTGGATTGCCGAGAGTTACCACTGGGGCGGAAGGACGCGCTCCGGTAGCCCTTCGGAAGACGGTCTGCTGGCGGAGATCACTCTTCTTCGAACATCAATTCGTCAACGTAGCACCAGTACCAGTTTTCGCCCGGCTCAAAAGAGCGAATCACCGGATGCTTAGTGGCATGAAAGTGCTTTGTGGCGTGTTTGTTCTTCGAGGAGTCACAGCAGCCCACGTGGCCACAGGTAAGACAAAGGCGCAGGTGCACCCAGGTGTCACCCATTTTCAGGCACTCCTCGCAGCCCTTGGATTTAGCTTTGGCAGGCTTGATGTGTTCGATGTGCGTGCAGGTTTCAGCGGCCATGCGTCTCTCCTTGTGCGAGTCTGGCGCAAATTGGATGGGAAAATTCAATGCTGGGGTTCACGCCGCCTGGATAGGGATGCGCACCTGGAACCGGGTGTCCCCCGGCACCGACGCAACGCTGAGCAAGCCGTGGTTGCTTTTGATGATCCGGCTGACAATGTCCAGACCCAGGCCGGTACCCTCGCCGACGCCCTTCGTTGTAAAAAAGGGATCGAAGATCTTCGATTTGATGTCTGGCGGAATGCCCGGACCATTGTCAGCGATTTCTACCACGACAAAGTCGTTTTCGCGGGCCGTGCGAATGGTGAGCTTGCCGTTGCCATTCATCGCGTCCGCCGCGTTGTCAATCAGATTGGTCCAGACCTGATTGAGTTCGCTGCCGTTGGCCATTACTTTGGGGAGGCCGGGTGCGTAGTCGCGGGTAACCGTGATGCCCCGCTTGAGCTTATGGTGCATGATCGTCAGCGTGGTTTCCAGGCTGCGCTCGATGTCCACTTCCTGCACCGGCGCCTGGTCCATAAAGGAATATTCTTTGATCGCTTTGATCAAGTCCGAGATGCGAGCGGAACTGTTTTCCAGTTCCTCCGCGATGCGCTCCATTTCCAACAGGGTCGCGAAGCGGGTGAGTTCGGGACCGAGGGACTGGCCAGCCGCTTCGGCAAAACTTTGCAGATTGGCGTCCGTGAGATTCGCTTCCGCCAGCAGCGGCGCAAGTTTCCAGGCGTCTTTGACATCGCGGGATTCCAGCCAGGATTGGATGGCTTCCTCGCGTTCCACGCGGGCAAATTCGTCCTGGTACACGGCGGGCTGCAGGGAAGCGCGAACTTGTTCTTCGCGTTGCGCGAGCAGGGCGCAATCCTGCGGACCGATGGCGGTACCGCGAGCCGCTTCCCGCAGCCGCGCCAGACAATCGCGCAGCGCGGCAGCCGACCGGCGTGCCGCGGCGCTCGGATTGTTGAGTTCGTGCGCCAAGCCAGCCGAAAGCTTGCCGAGCGCCGCGAGCTTCTCGTTCTGTTGTTCGATGCGGGTGACATTGCGGACGCGATCGGTAAGCAGGCCGACCAGACGGCGCACCAGTTCCGGCAATCGCCGGAATAGTTCCTCGAATTTCGAGACGTGAAAGATCAGGAAGTGCATCGGGCGGACGGCCCGCCCGGTGATGCTGAGAATCTTCAGCCGGGAAAAAGGCAGCAGGCCAGTCACTTCGCCTGGGCCGACATTGAAGACCGGGCCGTCGGGCTTGCCGCGTTCGCTGCGGCCGCGCATCTCGCCCTCCAGCACGATCATCATTTTGTCGGCGGTTTCGCCTTCGCTGAAGATGATGTCATTGGGCGCGGCGCGATATTCCTCGCATTGCGACGCGAACCAAAGCAGATTGACGTCCGGGAGGTCTGCAAAGACAGGCATTTTCTTCAATTGTTCGATGAGCTGTTCTGGAGGTGTGGGCGGAGAGATCAGTTCAGTCATGAACGGTGCGCTCGAAAAGAAAAGGCGTTCATTGAATCTTGGCCAGGTATTGATGCATGAATTGAACCACCACGGCGCCTTCCCCGACTCCCGACGCGACGCGCTTCACCGACCCATGGCGCACGTCGCCTACCACGAATATGCCGGGAACGTTCGTCTCGAGCAAGCCGGGATCGCGGTCGAGCGTCCAGGACGAAGGGCGCTTGCCGTTGCGCAGCAGATCCGGCCCGGAGAGCACAAAACCCTTGTCGTCGCGCTCGATGAGATCGCCAAGCCATTGCGTACGCGGTAGTGCGCCGATAAAGATAAACACGCTGCTGGCCGGCAGTTCCTTGCGGGTCTTGTCGGTCTCGCATTGCACGGTGATGCTGCTGAGGCGTGTGTCGCCATGAACTTCGACCAAATTGGTTTTGGTCCACACTTCAATGTTCGGTGTTTTTTCGATCTGCTCAATGAGATAGTGCGACATGGTGGCCGCGAGAGAATCCCCGCGCACCAACATCACCACTTTCTCGGCGTACTTGGAGAAGTGCATTGCCGCCTGACCGGCGGAATTAGCTCCGCCGATAACGTAAACCGTTTCGCCTCGGCAGGCGATGGCTTCCGAGGTGCCACCGCCGTAGTAAATGCCCGCGCCTTGCAGGCGCTCGATGCCGGGAATATCCAAAGTGCGCCACTGGACGCCCGTCGCCAGCAATAGCGCGTTGCAGGAGATTTCCGTGCCGTCCGCTAGCTTAACGTAACGGTACGGCCCTTCGATCCGCAAGCCGACAACATCCTGCGGTGAGAGAATCTCCACACCGAACCGCTTGGCCTGAGCTACCGCGCGCCGCGCCAAATCGCCGCCGCTAAGGCCGGAAGGAAAGCCGAGATAGTTTTCGATGCGCGAGCTGAGGCCGGCCTGGCCGCCGGGCGCCTCGCGTTCGATGATCACCGTCTTGAGGCCCTCGGAAGCGCCATACACCGCGGCGGCGAGACCGGCCGGGCCGCCACCCACGATAGCCAGATCGTAAAAATTGGTCTGAGCATGCGTGCGCAGTCCGATCTTATCGGCAACGGCGGGCAGCGGTGGTTCGGCCAAACGCGTTCCATCCGGAAAGAGAATAAGCGGAAGCGCATCCGCTTCCGGTCCGAGCGACGAGATAAGGGTGCGGACTTCGGGATCGCTCTGCGCGATCTCGATATCAATCCATTGATAAGGAATCTGGTTGCGGGCGAGAAAATCGCGAACTTCGTAACAACGCGTGGCCCAGCGCGTGCCGAGCACGCGGATGCCTTCGTAGGGAGCGCGATAAGAGGAGGTCCAGTCGCCCAGCAGATCGTCCAGTACCGGATAAAGCTTTTCTTCCGGCGGATCCCACGGCTTCATCAGATAGTAGTGAATGCGCGCCTCGTTAATCGCATCAATGGCTGCGGTCGTGTCCGCGTAAGCGGTGAGCAGGGCGCGCTTGGCGTCGGGATGCAGTTCCATGGCTTCCTGCAGGAAGCCGACGCCGTCCATCTGCGGCATGCGCTGATCCGCGAGAAGGAGTGCGACGGGATTGTTGCGGGCTTTGAGTTCACGCAGCGTCGAAAGCGCGGAAGCCGCCGAGTTGGCGCGCATAATGCGGTAACGTTCGGCATAGCGTCCGCGCAGGTCGCGTTCGATGGCGCGGAGCACTTCGGGGTCGTCGTCGACCGTGAACAAAACCGGCTTCGGCATACTGGTTACAGATGACTGAGAGGGCGAGTCGGTTGCAACGTTTCCTGGGGGTTGGCACATTGGACCGGGTGGGATGAACTTCACAGAGGGGAAAGCTAGAATTTCAGCGCAATGAAAATAGGTAAGCCATGACGAGCTCGAAACAACTAATCAAGGCAATTGACGGGCTCAGCGCAACTGACCCAGGCGCGCGAGCGGAAGCCGCCCAGCGGATTTTTCGGGCTGGGCGCGATCTGGCACTGCGGGCTGCGGACAAATGGTGGAGCGACGCCGAACTGTCACGCCTGCTGCTCGGTGAAGCGCGCGAGGTCACGGTGGGCCTGGCGGTGGGCCGGGAAAGATTCGCCAAGATTCGCGGAGCGAACGGCGTGGCGCGGCTGGCGGAAGTACCTTCCGAACAAGATGCCGAAGAGTTTGAGCTGCACTTCGCCGACGGCGTGGCGTTGGATATTCTGACTTCGCGAGCACCCGGTGCGGACGGCGCCATCGCCAAATACCTGGCAAAGTTCGAGGAAGGAATCCAACAGGTGGAGTTTCGTTGCCTTGATGTGGATCGCGCCACCGAGCTCTTGAAAGAGAAGTTTGGCGTGAAAGCGGTCTATCCGGAAACTCGCCCGGGCGCGGATGCCACGCGGGTGAACTTTTTTCTCATAGGACTGCCGGAAGACGGAAAGATCTTGATCGAGCTGTACCAAAGGGCGCAGTAAATCGCGCCACTCTCGATGCGTGTCATTAAGTTGTGGAAAGCTCGCGCCACGCGCGCAGCAGTTCGCCTACAGTCCACGCTTGCGCGATCGCGCCGCGAGCAGTATGCGGGGGGCTGGCTTCGAAAATCTCCGGCAAAGTCCCCAGACCGTACGCCGTGATGTGTGACGCGAGCGGCTCAAGAAAACGCAGCGCGGCGGCGCGGTTCTGGTACACGCGGAAATGAGCCAGCGCGAACGGCCCCAGCAACCAGCCCCAGACCGTGCCCTGGTGATAGGCCGAATCGCGGCTGCGGGGATCGCCGCTGTAATGCGGCTGATAGCCCGGCTCGCCCGCAGCTAAACTGCGTAGGCCGTGCGAGGTGAGCAGTTGTCGCGCGGAAACATCAACGACCGCTTTTTGTTGCTCCTTGTTTAGCGGACTTACTGGAAGCGAAACCGCAAAGATCTGATTCGGGCGAAGTGCAGAATCGTTGCTGGCCGGCTTCCCCGTGGCGGGAACATCGAGCACGTCGAAACAGCAATTTCGCTGTGCATTCCAGAATTTCTGGAAGCTGCGTTTTGCTTGTGCACTGAGAGCTACGAATTTGTCCGCCGGTTGCTCCAGCGTCCGCGCAAAGCCAGCCATCGTCTCCAGCGCATTGATCCACAGCGCGTTGACTTCGACCGGTTTTCCGATGCGCGGCGTCACTACCCAGTCGCTGATCTTGGCGTCCATCCAGGTGAGTTGCACGCCTGTTACGCCGGCAAACAGCAGTCCGTCCGTGGGATCCACGTGGATGTTGTAACGCGTGCCCGCGGCGTGTGCTTCGACCATTCCCGACAGCACGGGATAGAGTTTCTGCAAAGTCACGGCGTCTTGCGTCGCTGCGAAATATTGCCGTACCGCCTCAAAATACCAAAGTGCGGCATCCACCGTGTTGTATTCAGGCTTGCCGCCAGCATCGGGGAAATTGTTGGGAAGCATCCCGCCGTCCACAAATTGCGCGAACGCGCAGAGAATTTGTCGCGCAAGTTCAGAGCGGCCAGTGGTGAGTGTCAGCCCGGGCAGCGAAATCATCGTGTCGCGGCCCCAATCGCCGAACCAATGGTAGCCCGCAATGATGGAATGGCCGTCGGGTTCAGACGGCAACGCACGCTGCACGACAAATTGATCGGCAGCCAGGACTAACTGCGGCAACCACGAGGGCGGGTCTTCAGCCGCGACCGGACGCACCTTTTGCCAGGATGCAAGAAGCGTAGCCTGCCGCTCGCGGCGATCCGTGTAGGAGCGGCCACGGTCCGAGGCAGTTTGCGGCTCGGTACTGGCCACGATGCAGAGGCTCTCGTCGACGTTCAGTTTGGCGCGAAAGAGCGCGGCGAACAGATGGTCTTCGTGGTCGTCGAGTCCCCGTTCGCTTTCAACCGGAAGAAAACAGTCGCGGTACCACTCGTGATAGGGCTCGCAAGTGGCCTCCGCACTGCGCAGATAAAATGGCGTCGCTCCTTCGAACGGCAGGATCATCACGCCTTGCTCGACCGGCGCAATTTTCATCCGCCAGTCGCCGGCGTGTGTCGTCGAGTGGAAGTCGCGGTAATCCACCAACGCCTTGCACTCCAAATCGAGCGGACCGCTGCCGCGCACCAGCGTGTATTGAACGCACGTGGTGTTTTGCCCCTGTTGCATCCAGACACGTTTCTCGAGCAACGCATCGGCCAGCGCAAATGTCCACACCGGCGTAGTGCCCTCGAGGCGAAAACTTTCGAGGTAAATATGGCCTTGCGGACTGACCGCGCCGGTGGACCAACGATGTGTAGCGAGTTCGTAGGAAGCGCCCGCGTAGTACGCGACTTCGTCAAGCGCTGCAACCATGTGCGTGCGGCCCAGCGGCGGTTGCAGCGCCGCAATCAACAACCCGTGATAACGCCGCGTCATGCTGGTCGCGATCGTTCCGGAAGCAAACCCGCCGATGCCATTCGTGACCAACCACTCGCGTGCTTCGGCTTCCGCGAGATCGCCGCAGATTTCGCGCCCGAAGCGGACCGCGCAGGGCAACATCGGCAAAGGCTCGGCGCTTAACTGCCTCTTCTGCACGGAGGCCCTTCGTAAGCTGTTATGTTTCGTTCAACCATTTCGTCATCAGGAAACGTGACTGATCGCCGTACCCGACGCGGCGATATAACTCCTCTGCCGCAATGTTGCCCTCATCGACCTCGAGATGAATTGCGCCTACGCCGCGTTCCCGAGCCCGTTCCTCAATAAACTCCATGGCCCGGCGCCCTAGTCCCTGGCGCCGATATGCCGGCTCGATGTACAACTCATCAATAAATGCGTCGCGCCCGTGATATTCGAAACTGAATCCAAACGTCAGTACCACGTAGCCCGCAACCATCGTACCGTCCCATAGCACCCAGGCTTCGCCCAGGTTCGCATCCGCAAGAAACGTTCGCAGAACCTCCCGGACCACTGGTTCATTGAAGAAATAAGCTCCCGGCTCCTGCTCCGCCAAACCGCGCATCATTCTCAATAACACGGGCTCGTCTTCGCGCGTCGCCAGACGAAACGAGACTCCCGATGCTTCTACTGCTTTCGCCACGTTCATCGCGCTCATTCACCGCTCTGTTCGATCAGTTTCGCCACCAGCCCGGTCCAGCCGGTTTGATGGTTGGCCCCAATGCCCGCGCCATTATCGCCGTGAAAAAACTCGTGAAACAAAATGAGCTCCCGCCAATGGGGATCGCTCTGGAAAACCTCCAGTGCCCCCGCCACCGGCCTTCGCCCATCTTTGCCCCGCACAAAAATATGCACGAGACGCCGCGAAATCTCCGCCGCCACTTCCCACAGATCCGTTTCATTACCGCTGCGAGCCGGGAGCTCCACTTTGAAATCCTCGCCATAATAGTGGTGATACTTCTGGAGCGATTCCACCAGCAGAAAGTTCAGCGGAAACCAGATCGGCCCGCGCCAGTTCGAATTCCCGCCAAAGATCCCGCTCGTCGATTCCGCCGGCTCATAATCAACCCTACTGATGTGATCGTTTACCTGCACCTCATACGGATGGTCCAAGTGGTAGCGCGAAAGCGACCGCACGCCATACGGCGAGAGAAACTCCGTTTCATCCAGCATTCGCAAAAGAATGCGCTTCAATTGTTTGCGATTCGCCAGCGACAACAGCCGCCGTACGCCGCGCGCCGAACGCTGCGTCATTTCAATGTGCTCGGGCACATCCGCATGATTGTCGATGAACCACTGCATCCGCCGCTTGAAGCCCGGCAAGCGATCCACAATCTCCGGCTCCAGCGTTTCCACGGCAAACAACGGAATCAGTCCGACCATCGAGCGGATCTTCAGGAAATGGTCTTCCCCGTTCGGCAAATGGAGCACGTCATAATAAAAACCGTCTTCGTTGTCCCACAGCGCAATGCCGTCCGTGCCCATATCGTTCATCGCGTGCGCGATGTTCACGAAATGCTCAAAAAACTTGCTGGCCACATCCTCATAGGCTGGATCGTCTTTAGCCAATTCCAAAGCGATCGCCAGCATGTTCAGGCAATACATCCCCATCCAACTGGTTCCGTCGGATTGCTCCAGGTGACCGCCGGTCGGCAGCGGCGCCGAACGATCAAACACTCCGATATTGTCCAACCCTAGAAAGCCGCCCTGGAATATGTTCATTCCCTCGGGATCTTTGCGGTTCACCCACCAGGTAAAATTCAGCAGCAGTTTGTGAAAAATTTTTTCCAGGAATCCCCGGTCACTGACCCCGCGTATCCGCCGCTCGATCTTGTACACGCGCCACGCCGCCCATGCGTGCACCGGAGGATTCACATCGCCAAGCGCCCATTCGTACGCGGGCAGCTGCCCGTTCGGGTGCATGTACCACTCGCGCTGCAGCAGCACCAACTGCTCCTTCGCAAAATCGGGATCGACCAGCGCCAGCGCAATGCAGTGAAAGCCCAAGTCCCACGCCGCGTACCACGGATACTCCCACTTGTCCGGCATCGAGATAACGTCATCGTTATACAGGTGCGTCCAATCTTTATTGCGTCCCTTCCAGCGCTCCGGCGGAGGCGGCGGCCCGGCAGGATCGCCTTCCAGCCAGGTCCGCACATCGTAGTGATAAAACTGCTTCGACCAAAGCAATCCGGCACAAGCTTGCCGGGACACGCTCCGCGCGTCGTCAGAAAGATCACTGCTAACTCGCGAAGCATAAAACTCGTCCGCTTCCTTCTGTCGCAGCGCAAAAAGCGCCTCGAATCCCTGCGCGAAATCGTTGGTCGCCGGCACTTCCTCGCCGCGGTCCGCATGGCCCGGTGACGTAAGCACGCCTGCGAGCCCAGGGCCGTGGCTCATGGACGCAATCGGCTCGAGATCCGTCAATCGCAGCTTGAGTGTTTGGCTTTCTCCCGGCTGCAGTTGGCACTGATAGTACGCGGCCATTTTCGAGCCCGCCTGCCGCGGATTCACCGCTGCATTGTTCCCCTGGACTACGAATTCGTGGAACGCATCCTTTACATACGGCGAACGATTCTTGCCGTTAAAGAGCCGCGCCAGGTTTGACTCGTTTTCCGTGAACAGCAATTCCGGCTGGCCGGCGCACAGCAGCCAGCGCTTCCCGTACTGCCAATGCGAAAGCTCCCCGCAGGCCGCGCCGGGAACCGAAGCGCCCGTTTGCACCCCGGGCCGCCGCAAATCGCGGCCCCAAGACCACGTGTTGCGAAACCATACCGAAGGCAGCAGGTGCAGTGCCGCCGGCGCCGGCCCGCGATTCACTGCCGTAATCTTGATCAAGATATCTTCGACGTCCGCTTTCGCGTATTCGACAAACACATCAAAGTAGCGGCTCTCGTGGAATACGCCGGTGTCCAGCAGTTCGAATTCCGGATCCTGGCGCCCGCGCCGCGCGTTTTCTTCCACCAGCCGGCTGTAAGGAAATTCCGCCTGCGGATACTTGTACAGCATTCGCATGTAACTGTGGGTGGGCGTCGAATCCTGATAGAAGTAATACTCCTTCACGTCCTCGCCGTGATTCCCTTGATTCCCGGTCAAGCCGAACAACCGTTCTTTCAGAATGGGATCGCGGCCGTTCCACATCGCCAACGCAAAGCAAATCATCTGATGGCGGTCGCAGATGCCGCCGATGCCGTCTTCTCCCCAGCGATACGCGCGCGACCGCGCGTGATCGTGCGGAAAAAACTCCCAAGCCGTCCCGCCCGGGCTGTAGTCCTCGCGGACCGTGCCCCACTGCCGCTCCGAAAGATACGGCCCCCACCGTTTCCAGTGTTTCTTGCGGTCGCGCGCTTCTTCCAGGCGCAAATCTTCTTTGGTCAGGATTCTTGGCATGGGCAGGGGCTCGAGGAAAGTTCAGTCAATCGTCGCATTGTTGGCCACATGGTTGTGGGATGCAGCAGGTGAGGGTGTCGGTTCGCCTACTTGGCCTCGGTCCTGGTGTGATTTTCGGCGCCTTCTTCCGCGGTGCTGCATCTCAAACTCTAGCAAGTTTTGTAGCGAGTTTCGAGCCAGCCTGGCGCGGCTATCAATAAAGTGCGGCAACCGGCGAGAATAGCCAGAAACGGATGTACCCTGAGATCGGTCCACACCGTCCGTTTCCTGAAGGGGTTTGAGGAGAAGTGATGAATATTCGGCGAGCCATGCAAGTGCTGAAAAACGGTCTGGAGCCAGCGGTCATCGCGGTCGCCATGCTGAGCCTATTTGTTGGCCTCCCCCGGGCACAGGCCCAGGATCGGGAGAGCGCCTCCCTATCCGAACTGCGAAAACTGGACGAGTCGGTCGACGCCCTGCTGCGCAAGGTGTCCCCCAGCGTCGTGCAGATTCTCGTTACCGGCTACGGCCAGGTCGAGGAAGGCGAGACCGGCAACACCGGCGTGGTGATTGGCCGCCAACGCGCCATCGGCTCCGGCTTTGTCGTGGATCCGAGTGGCTACATCTTGACCAACGCTCACGTCGTAAACGGCGCGCAGCGCGTTCAGGTTGTGCTCTCCGAGGTGACCGCGGACGACTCCGTCGACGCCGCGCTCTCCCCAAAAACCAATCTCGTGCCCGCGCGCATCATCGGCGTCACCAAGGAAATTGACTTGGCCCTCCTCAAAGTAGACGTGAATGGCTTGCCCGCGCTGAAACTGGCCAATTACCGTGAACTGCGCCAGGGCGAATCGGTCTTTGCTCTCGGCAGTCCGGAAGGGCTCCGCAATTCCGTCACTCACGGAATCATTTCCTCCGTGGCGCGGCAAACCGATCCCGATTCGCAGATGGTGTACGTCCAGACGGATGCGCCCATCAACCCCGGCAATTCCGGCGGGCCGCTCGTGGACGTGAACGGCGATGTGGTCGGCGTAAACACATTTATCTTGTCGCAGTCCGGCGGCAACGAAGGCCTCGGCTTCGCCATCCCCTGCGGTGTCGCCAACATTGCCTATCAGCAACTAAAAAAGTTCGGCCACCTGCATCGCTCCGAAATCGGCGTCAGCGTGCAAACCATTACGCCCACGCTCGCGGACGGCCTCAAGCTGCCCCGAAAATTTGGCGTGATTATCTCCGACGTCGAGCCGGACGGTCCCGCGGAAGCTGCCGGGCTGCGCATTGGCGACATTCTCCTGGCGATTGACGGCAAGGCCGCCGGCAGCGTGCCGTATGTCGCGTTTCATCTGCTCTCCCGCGAACGCGGCGACAAAGTGCATCTCGACGTCCTCCGCCAGAATCTGCGCCTGGCATTCGACGTGCCCTTAAAGGCTGCGCCAAAGGACATGGACCAGATCACTGCACTGGCCGATCCGGAAAAAAGCGTGATTCCCATTCTCGGCATTCTCGGCGTCGAGATTGACAAGAAAATTGCTGCTATGGCTCCCGACCTGCGCGACCCATTTGGCATTATTGTCGCAGCGCGTGCCGCTGGTGGCACCACGGAAGTGCCTCTGACCACCGGCGATGTCATTCGTACTCTCAACGGCCAGCCCATGACCACGCTGGACCGCCTGCGCACCACCTTGACGGCCCTTAAGCCCGGCGCCGCCGTGGTCCTGCAAATCCAGCGCGACCAAAAACTCATGTATGTGGCGTTTACGCTGGACTGAGGATTGAGCGGCGATAGGCCTCCCGCGGGCGAGTGCAGCTGAGAAGCTGCGGAGACATCGAAACCGCAGTCCCATGTACTTCGGCGGCGACCGCTCCTATCATCAAGCCACTTTCCGCTGGAGGACTATGCCCGCTGAAACACTTCGTTGCCCCGCGTGCGGCGCTGCCGTCTCGTCTGACGTGACGCATTGCGACTTCTGCGGAGTGGCCCTGGCTACCGTAGCTTGTCCATCCTGCTTTGGGCTCATGTTTGTCGGGGCGAAATTTTGCTCGCATTGCGGCGCCAAAGCAGAACGCAGCGAAGTCGCCGGTTCGGCAATCCGTCTCTGCCCGCGATGCCAGGTAGACCTGAACGCGGTCGTCATCGGAGGTATCCGTTTGCTGGAGTGCGGACGCTGCGAAGGCATCTGGGTCGGTGTGCAGACCCTACAACAGATTTGCGCGGAGCGCGAAAAGCAGGCCGCCGTGCTAGGCACATCCGCGCCTCCCGACGGACCCGCGCCGTTCGAACAGCACATCCGGTATGTTCCCTGCCCGGTGTGCCATGAGCTGATGAATCGCGTGAACTTTGCGCACTGCTCGCACGTTATCGTGGATGTCTGCAAGGAACATGGCACTTGGTTCGACAAGGATGAATTGCGCCGCACGGTGGAATTCATTCGCGGCGGCGGCCTGGAGCAGGCGCGCGCCCAGCAACTTGAGCAAATCAAGGACGAGGAGCGGAGACTGGCTGCGTTACGCAGCGTCAGCGTACCGTTCGATCCCGGCATGGCGTCCGCCTATAGCTTCGATAGCTCGGCCGGTGCAAGGACCATCGACCTATTGCTCGACCTGCTGCGCTAAGAGGAAGTCACTGGCAGGGGAGCGCGAGCTTAGTACGGATTTGCGAAACGAGTTCTTCCGGGCTAAGCTGCGCATCCAGAGTAACGGCATCGTTGGGCTCTTCGAGATCACGAAACTGGCCAGCGAGAATACCTTCCTTCGCAAAATGTCCTACTCGGGCGTGAATGCGCTCGGCAAAAAGCCCGTAGCTTCCCTGCAGATACACGAGCCTCACCGCCGCGCTGACTCGCAGCTCATCACGATAACGTTGCTTAAGCGCCGAACAAGCGAGCACCGCGTTCTGGCCGGCATGGATCCAGCCCGCGATTTTGTCGCGCAGGATCGCCAGCCACGGCGCCCGGTCCGCATCCTCCAGCGGAATGCCCCGGCTCATCTTTTCAACGTTCGCCGGAGGATGAAAATCGTCGGCGTCAGCAAACTCCCAACCCATTCGCTTCGCCAGCAGCGTGCCCACCGTAGTCTTACCCGAACCCGTCGTGCCCATCACCAGGATGATCATATTGGTTTCTGTTTTTGCGCCTTTGCGCTTGCCGGCAACGATTCGCGCTCCAATCGCAGCGTGTTTCGACCGTGTCCCTGTTGCGCCGTTGCGCGCACTTTCCCGAGCCGCCGCGGGCCCAACCAGTCCGGATCCGCAAGCGCTTAATTCAAGCTCGCCCCGAAGGACGAAGGCGGGTCAGCTCCCAGTGCAGGTTCGCCTTCACCGTGGGCCATTCGCTGGCGATGATGCTGTAAACGCAGGTGTCCCGCAGGGTGCCGTTCGGCGCGATCTGCTGGTTGCGCAGGATGCCGTCAAGTTTTGCACCAAGCCGTTCGATCGCCCGGCGGCTTTCCTGATTGAAATAGTGGGTGCGCAACTCCACGCACACACACTGCAGCGATTCGAACGCGTGCGTCAGCAGCAGCCACTTGCACTCGCTATTGAGCGCAGTGCGCTGCATGCTCTTGCGATACCACGTCGAGCCGATTTCCACCCGGCGATTGGCCGCGTCGATATTCATGTAGGTGGTCATCCCTACGGCCTTGCCGTGTTGGTTGTGGATCACCGCAAACGGCAGCATCGACCCCTTCGCCTGTAGCTCGAGCCGTCGCTCGATCTCAGGCCGCATCTTGGCCGGTTCTGGAATGACCGTGAACCACAGGTTCCACAACTCCCCATCCTTCACCGCTTCCACCAGGTCGTCGTGATGCCGCTGCGACAACGGCTCAAGAGTCGCGTGGCTTCCGCGTAGCGTGACGGATTCAGGCCAGGCCATTGTTTCTCTCCGCTAACTTAACGGCCCTCCACCGGCCACGTCATGTGATGGCAGTGAAGGTGAAACCCGTTTCGTAAATACGAGCGATGCGCCAAGTGCCGTTGGTATCCGGTATCCAGGTGCACCGCCGCGCAGCCCGCTTGCCGCGCCTCCGATTGTAGATGTTGCAGCAGCAAGGTCCCGAGTCCCGCGCCACGGAAGCCCGGCAAGGCTACCAGGTCGTCGATGTACAGGATGTGGCCCCACGCCAGCGTGCTTAGGAAGCGATACCCGGCAGCCGCCGCGACCTCTTCTTTTTCGCTCGTGTAGATGATTCGGTAGCCCTCGGTCAGTTGTGCGCGCCAGCGCCCGACAAACTCATCCTCCGAACGCAGATGCGGCCGTAGTTCGCGGAACGCCGGCCAGCATCGGCGCACGTCCGCTTCCGTCTCAGCAAGCTGAATATCGCGCTGTACTTTGCTCATGGCTTCCTCGCTGACCCGGGAGAGTGTTGCATAAATCGGCTCGCAAACAACAGCCAGCAGGCGCCCACCATCCCCGCCCAAAATGGCGGGCTTCGCCCCCGAACCTCGTTGCCCGGCGGTCCGCAAGCTCCGCCAATTTCTTGGCAACTAAACCGTTTAAGCCACTCTTGACTTTGCGCGGCACGCAGACCAGAATGTCGCCCACGGTCGGTGAGTACGTGGTGCGTCCCCCGTCACGTCCTTCTGTGGTGCGGCCTCCGGAATCATGTGATCCAGCAGTCCTAACTCCGCAGGTCCTGGAGTTTCGGCCTGCGGTAGTCCCGCGAAATACGACTCACGATAGGAGTTCCTCTAATGAGACTGTCTGCCCGCACTCTGTGCCTGCTTCCGATGTTTGTGCCTTTCGTGGCTTTTCTCGCGTCGCCTTCCGCACGCGCACAGGTTGCTGGGCAGAACGTGAACATGGTGTCCGGCACGCAGTGGCCCAACGGCGATCCCTTCTTGCAGCGCCAGAACGAGCCCTCCATGGCCGTTTCGACGCGCAATCCCATGCACGTGCTGGCCGGCGCGAATGACTATCGCACCGTGGATCTGGAAATTACCCTCAGCGGCGGAGCGGAAACCGGCGATGCCTGGTTGGGCTTGTTCAAATCCTTTGATGGCGGCTTAACCTGGCAGAGCAACCTCCTGCCCGGCTGCTCTTACGCGGTGGCCCAGTGTAAAGACAACGGAGCGTTGAACAGCGGAAACTATCAAGCCGGCGCCGACCCGGTCGTGCGCGCCGGAACCAACGGCATGTTCTACTACGCCGGACTGGCGTTTGATCGCGCCACCGGACCCACTACCGCCAGTTCCGTCAGTACGATTTTCGTCGCCCGTTACAACGACCTGAACAACAACGAGAACATCGACCCCATCACCTACATTGACACGCACATCGTGGCCACCGGAAACGCGTCACAGTTTCTGGATAAGCCCGCCATGGCCGTGGATATTCCGCGCTCCGGCGCGCAAACCTGCTCTTTCACCGCGAATGAGCCCGGTGCCGGCCCGAATGGCGGTTCGCTCGCCGTGCGCCAGTCCTTCGCCGCCGGAAACGTCTATGTGGCTTACACCGATTTTCTCGCCGCCACCAAGGCCAACAGCACCCCTACGCACCTGATGTTCACGCGCTCTACCGATTGTGGAGTCACCTGGAGCAGCCCGGTACAACTCAATAGTGGGACCACCACCAGCCAGGGCAGCGCGATTGCCGTCAATCCGATCAATGGAAACGTCTACGTCGCTTGGCGACAATTCGCGTCCTCGGGCGCGCCGGATGCCATCATGGTGGCCCAGTCCACCAACGCCGGTAAATCCTTCAGCGCGCCGGTGCGCATCTCCACCTTCCAGCCCTTCGACCAGGGCACCACCGGCACTTCCTTCCGCACCAACGCTTATCCCGCGCTGACCTCCGACATGTTCGGCTTCGTTTATGTGGCGTTTTCCGCTCGCGGTTTGAGCTCCAGCGGCGATGCGCGCATCGTGGCCGCTGGCTCGCTCGACGGCACGCATTGGACGCCCGCCATCATGGTGGACAACCTGCCGAAGAACGCCAGCAATCCTTCCGGACGCGGACATCAAATCATGCCCGCAATGACCTTCGCCAACGGCCGCTTGACTCTTCTCTATTACGACTTGCGCCTCGATCACTACGCCGGCATTTACACTCCGAACCCTGCGAGTCCCGGAAATTACGTCGAAACTTTGCAGCCGGAAGGCGAATTGGCTCCGCCGGATCCGCTGCCCACAGAAGTATTCACCACTTACATCGACGACGCCGGCTTGACGCTGCGTCGCCATACTCTCGATTTGCGCGTTCTCGAGCTGGGAATTTTTCCCACGGTCACTCTGGGTCCCTCGGTCCTCGTGTCCCAGTACGACTACGGCTGCTGCGTGAGCCCCGAATCGCCTGACATCGAGCAGTTCAAATTCAACGTGCCCAACCTGCCCCTGTTCGAACAGGGCGAAGCGCCGTTTCTCGGCGACTACATCGACATCGTCCCGACGCCCATGTTCGTGCCCAGCGGCAATTCCTGGGCCTATAACTTCATGCCCAGCGTAAATCCTCTCTTCCACGCAACCTGGACCGACAATCGCGACGTCGTGCCGCCGCCTCCTGGCGGCAGTTGGGAGAATTACACGCCCGCCGTGCCCACCGGAACGATCAGCGTGTTCGAACCGGGAACTGCGCTGCCCGTTTGCGTGCCCGGCCAGGAAGGCATGCGCAATCAGAATATCTACACCTCGCAGATCACCGGAGGCTTGGTTGTCGGCGCACCGGGCAACGCCAAGCAGCTTGGCACCACCACATTCAATGGACAAACCGTCCCGTTCCAACGCGCCTTTCCCGTGGAAGCGCAAAACGTGACCGCCCAGCCCATCACGGTGCGCTTCACGATCGCCAATCAGCCTACCGGCGGCACGGCGTCCTTCCTGCAATTTTCGCTGCTGACCAGCCTGGATGTCACTATCCCGGCCTATTCCTCGGTTTCCCGCAGTGTTTTTGCGACCTCCACCAATGCGGAAGCCACCATCACCGTCAACGTGGCGCAAATCACCGGTCTGGGTGGAAGCGTCGTAACCAACGGCCTCTCCAGCTCCACCGTCCTGAATCCGGACATCACCAACCCCAACATCACCAACCCGAACATCACCAATCCGAACATCACCAATCCAAATATTACCAATGCTGAAGTTACCAATCCAAATATCACAAATCCCAACATCACCAATCCGAATATCACCAACACGGACACCGAAAATCCCAACATCACCAACCCCAACATCACAAATAATTCCTACCTCAACCCGAACATCACGAATCCGAACATCACGAACGAAAACGTAGACAACGTCAGCGCTACAAATCCAAATATTACCAATCCAAACATTACTAATCCAAATATCACGAATCCCAACATCACGAATCCGAACATCACGAATCCGAACATCACGAACCCGGACATTACGAACGGTTCGGTTTCGGACGTGATTTATCCGATCACGAACAATGGGAACACCACGGCGTCGTACACGGTGAAAACGGCGACAAATGGGACGGTACCGGGCGGGATCGTGCTGCAGTTGATCATCAACAAGTTGTATCAAACTCCGGTAGCGAACAATTGCGTACTGGGAGTGCAGACGCACTGGGTCACGGTGGCGAACATTGTGGGCCCGAAATTGTTCAGCGCGGCGGACCCGAACATCACGAATCCGGATATTACGAACGGCACGCCGAATGAGGCGAGCGTGACGCTGGCCCCCGGCGAGACCGCCTACATCACGGTGCGGGTGGTGAATCCGTCGCCGACGACGATTTCTTTCAATCCACTGACGGTGATCACACCGGTAACGGTGCCACAGGCCGTGAACACGACGACAGTGCTGGCGAATCCAGGGAATCCGAACTTGACGGCGCCGCCGGTGTATGCGCCGCTTTCGATTTTGACGACGACGCTGCCGGCCACGGACCGCCTCGATGCGGGGTACACCGTGCAATTGCTGGCGAGCGGCGGCAAGCCGGGCGCGGATACATGGTCGATTGCTTCGGGTGCTTTGCCTCCCGGAATTAATCTGAGCGCAACGGGCCTGGTATCCGGAACAGCGACGACGCCGGGAAGTTTTCCGGTGGCCATTCAGGTGGCTGACAGTTCCGTGCCGCCGAATGTGGCGCTGGTGAACTACACGCTGAACGTCAGCGTCACGCCGCTGACGGAGCAGTTTGTATTGGTGCCGCCGGATGGCGTAGTGGGGCAAGCGTATGTGTCGACGCCGCTGGCGGTGAACGGCGGGACGACGCCCTACGTCTGGACGGCGACAGGCTTGCCTGCCGGGCTGCAGATTAACCCGAGCACGGGCCAGATCGGGGGCACGCCGAAGCTGGCGATACCGGGCGGATCGGCCGTTACGGTAACGGCGACGGATGCCGCCCTCCCAACGGAATCGGTTTCCTATAACACGACGATTCGAACGGGTGCTCCGCTGTCTATTGGCCCGGCAGCTTTGCCGGCAGGCGCAATCGGCGTGGCGTACGCGGCGCAACTGACGGCAGCCGGCGGAATTGGCGGAGATGTTTTTGGTCCGCCGTCTCCGGCACCGGGCGTGTTTGTGGACGGCAATGGCAATGTGACGATTCCGAGTCCACAGGCGGCGAGCATCACGTTCAGCGTATCGGTGCATGACAGTTCGCAGCCGACGTTCCAAAGCGTGAATGCAACGTACACGATTACATTTGCCGGAATTGCAGGGGGATTTGTGACCTTCGAGACGGAGCCAGCGAATTCCATCGGCGGGCAAACGCTGGCCAGCAGCCCGATCAATGTGTTTGTAGCCGACGCCACCGACGCGGCGCTGCCGGGAGTCAACGTGACGATGGCCTTCAACGGCACGCCAGCGTGCGCCGCGGCAACCTTGGGCGGCACGCTGACCGCTCAGACGAACGGCAACGGTATCGCGTCGTTCCCGAACCTCAACGTTAACTTCGGACAAAACGGATACACGCTGCTGGCCTCGGCCGGCGGAGTGTCCGCGGCGTCCACGCCGTTCAACGTAAGCGGGTACTGCGATACGGGCAGCATGAACACCGCGCGCCACAATCAGATCGCTCTTGCGCTCCCGAACGGCAAAGTGCTGGTGACGGGCGGAGCCACCGACCCGGCTTCGACGGTGCCGCTGGCAAGCGCCGAGCTCTACGACCCGGTTGCGGGCACGTTCACGACCATCAACCCGATGAACGCCGCGCGCGTGGATCACACCATGACGTTGCTGCTCGACGGGACCGTACTGGTCGCCGGCGGCTTCAATACCACCGGAGCTCTCGCGAGCGCCGAGATTTTCAATCCCGCGAACAATACGTTCACGCTGCTTAGCGCGGCGATGACCAGCATCCGGTCGGAGCATGTTGCTACGCTCTTGCCCACCGGAAAAGTGCTGATTACCGGCGGTAACAACAACACGGCGACGCTTTCCAGCGCAGAAATCTACGACCCTGTCGCCCAGACGTTCACGGCGGTGGCGGCGCCGATGACGGCAGCCCGCCAGCTCCATCACGCCGACCTGCTTCCCAACGGCACGGTGCTGGTCAATGGCGGTCTCGACACGAACAACAACGCGCTGGCTTCCGCGGAAATCTTTGTTCCAGAGCACGGCACGTTTACGGCTACGCCGGGAAACATGACGACGGGGCGAGGCAATCACGCTTCGGCGCTTCTCTATAATGGCCAGGTTCTGGTTGCCGGCGGATTGACGGGCCCAGGCACGGCGCTCGTGCTTACCGCGACTGCCGAGCTTTACAATCCGTCCACCGGGTTGTTCACCCCGACCGGCAGCATGTCCGTGCCGCGAGGTCACTACACCGCAAACGCCTTGGACGACGGAACGGTCTTCATTCCCAGCAGCGCTACGCTGCCCGCGGGCACGAACGCCGACATTTACAATCCGGCGACGGGAACGTTCAGCGTCACGGCTAATTTCACCATGGTACAGGCAGGACTCCGCGACGCCGTACTGCCCAATGGCAATGTCGTGCTGACGAGCGGCATCAACAGCTCGAACGCGGTGGTTCCCAATTCGGAGGTGTACTATGCCGTGCCTCCGGCCCCCGGAATCGTCATTACGACTCCCGCCACTTTGCAGAATGGAGTGGTCGGCCAGCATTCCAGCCAGGTGATCCTCGAACATGGAGGGGTTGGGCCGCTCGCGTGGTCGACAGATCTGAACCCGAACATCTTCCTGATCAACTCTAACGGCGTTCTGACCGGCAACCCGGCGTTCACGGGCTCGTTCACGTTCCACATCACCGTGAGCGACAGCAGCACGCCGCCTCAGTCGACCACAGGCACGTTTAATTTGCAGGTCAATGGCCCGCTGCAAATTACCACGTCCCAGACGTTGCCGAACGCTCCCACGGACGGCGGAACGCCTGCGCTGCCTTATTCAACGCAGATTCAAACCAGCGGCGGGGCGGGAGGCGCGGTCACGTTCTCGGTCATCAGCGGGGCGCTGCCTCCGAGCATCACGCTGAATCCAACGACGGGCGTGCTGTCCTCTAGCGCCGTCAACGATCCGGCCGCAACCTACAACTTCACGATCCAGGCCATCAGCGTCGGGCCGCCGTCCACCACCGCGACGCAGGCGTTCACGTTGACGCTGGTACCGTTCTTCACCAGCACGACTCCGAATCTTCTGCCGGCCGGAACGGAAGGCGCGGCCTATTCACAGACCTTGAATTCCACCGGTGGAATTGTTCCTTATACCTATGCACTCGCCTTCGGAACTCCGCCGCCGGGCCTTGCCGTCACGACGTTGAATTCGACGCAGGGAAGAGTGAGCGGCACACCCACAGCTGCTGGGACATTCATGTTCACCTTCGAGGCCTCGGACAGCTCGAGTCCGCCGCAAAGCTACACGGAGCAACTTACCGTCACGATACGGCCGCAGCCGGCGAGCGCTTTGATCGCCTCGCCGCAAGGGCCGGGAATCGTGACGCTGACGTGGACTGGCAGCCCCTCGGGAGACATAACCAGCTACAACATCCATCAGGGAACGTCCTCCGGGGTCTACACCACGGTGATCAACGCCGGCAACACCAACCAGTTTGTAGAGACGGGGCTTACCTCCGGCCAGACGTTATTCTTCGTGGTAACGGCGGTAAGTTCTTCAGGAGTCGAGAGCGTGGTCTCAAACGAGGCTACGACCACGGTTCCTTGATGCGGAGTTGAGGGTCGAACCAGAGGTTCGAAAAACTAATGCGAAGAAATCCGGCGCTGGGCATCCGCGACGAGCGGGTCTCCAGCGCCTTTTTCTTTAATGGCGAGGAACTGTTGATAGGATTCAGCGGCGCCAGGACTGTTGAGGCCTTCGCGGGCGCGGCCCTGGTAGTAGTAGACCGCGGGAAGAACGTGGTAACTGGGGATATCGTCGAGGAAGATGGAAGTGGCTTCGCCGCGGCGGCTCACGCAGACGTCAAATTCGGAGGAAGCTTCGGTGAATTTACCGAGGTCGAGATAAGCGCGGCCAAGATCGAGATGGCCGAGCCAGGAGTCGGAAACCTTTTGGGCGTCTTCGAACGAAGTAAGAGCGTCGCGAGAATTGCCTTTCTTGAGCTGAGCTTCGCCGGAAATGAGTTTGGCGTATAGCTTGGGCTCGTTCTCCACGCGCTCGGACAGGGAGCCGGCAATTTGCAGGGCTTTCTGCTCCTGGCCAGCAGCGATAAAGACTTGCGCGGAGCGGAAAAGGACGCTCGGCTCCTGGCTCTCAGTGGAGGCTTTGGCCGCCGAAGCAAGCGCTTCCTGAGTTTTGCCGAGGGTCGCTTGGACGACCGCCAGAGTGGCGGTCCGGTCGGCAGCGGAGTCCAGGTCCTTGGCGGCCAAGTCATCGGGAATAGCGTGCTGGAGAATCGCGGCAGCATCGGCGAGGCGGCCTTGATAGAGGGCAAGGTCTGCCAAGCCGGAAGCGGCGATGGAGGCGCCGTAAGCGTTGACGCTTTGTAGTTTGGTGTAGTCCTGATGGGCTTCTTCCTGGTGGCCGCGGGCCAATTCGGCAAGCGCGAGAGTGCGCAGGGCCTGGTCGAAATTCGGATTCTCTTTGAGGATGGATTGGGCTTCGTTGGCAGCGGTGTCGAAGTCTCCCGCGTAGAGAGCGTACATCGAGTAGTTGACGCGCTGCAGAACGCTATGGGGCGTGAGTTGAAGAGCGTGCTTTTGTTCTTCGAGGGCCTTTTTCATATCGCGGCCGAAGAAATAGGCAAGCGCGAGGTTGGCGTGGCCGGAGGTGTCGGCGGGGTATTCGCTGACCAGTGCGTTTAATTCCTGCATGGCGCGGAACTGATCGCGCATAAGCAGGTAGTAACCGCTGCGGGTGCGGTACTTTTCGCGCTCGGTCATGCGATCGATGTGTTTCAGCGCGAGCGCGTAATATTTCTCGGCTTCCTGGCGGCGGCCGAGATTGGCGTAGATGGCCGCGGTGCCGGCATAAGCGCGGCCGAGATCAGGATCGAGTTCGACGGCTTTGGCGTAAGCGTCGAGAGCGTCGGACCATTTTGCGGAGAGTTGATAGTCCTGGCCAAGGGCGTAGGCGTGGGCGGCTTCGAGCGAAGCGGCGGTGAAGGTTTCCGACCCAGACTTTTTTGAATCGAGGGTGGTGTCACCGAGGCTTTTGCGGATGTCCTCGGCAAGCTTGGCGGCTACGGCCAAAACGTCCTGTTTATTGGAGGCGGTTTTCTGCTCGGTGACGATGGACTTGCCAGTCTGCGGATCGACAGTGTTGACGAAGAGCTGATAGCCGGTGCCGGCGGAAGCGATCGAGCCGGTGACGACGGCGTTGACGCCTTCGCGAACGGCGACGAGCTCAGCCACCGAAGAATCGAGACGCGTGGTGCCGGGTTTCACACTGGCGGCGATTTTCTTGGCTTGGCCGCGATTGAAAGAAGAAATGAAGGGAGCGCCTTCCAGCGTTATGCCGAGGATGGGTTCGAGGGTGTCATCGAAGACCGCGTCGCCGGTTTTGTTGTCAAAGTCGGCGATGAGCAGCGACATCGGCGCATGCGGACCGGCAGGCTGGCGGTTGAACCTCCAACGCAAGAACACCGCACTGCCAGCGAGGACCACCGCTAAACCGGCGGCCAGCCACTTGGCATAGCCGGGCCAGGCTGCCCCCCTGGAGACAACGACGCGAGTGCCCGCCGCAGGCCCTTGCCACAGCTCGATGGCCTGCAGCAGTTCGGCGGCGTTGGCGAACCGTTTCCGGGGATCGATTTCGAGGCATTTGCGGACGATTTCGCTCAGGCCTTGCGGAATCGTTTTGTCCAGATCCGCGACGGGACGGGCCGGCTCGTTGGTACGCTTCCAGAGCTTGGCCATGGTGGTATCCGCGTCGAAAGGCACCTGGCCGGTGAGCACTTCGTAGAAAATGATGCCCAGGCTGAAGAGATCGGAGCGCGCGTCGAGAGGTTGTCCTTTGGCTTGCTCGGGGGACATGTAGTCCGGGGTGCCGATGAGCGCGCCGGTTTGCGTCAGGCCATCGCCGGCCATGGAGCGGGCGATGCCGAAGTCCATTACGTAAGCGCGGCCGTTCTTATCGAGCATGATGTTCTGCGGCTTGAGGTCGCGATGGATCACGCCTTCGGCGTGGGCGGCTTCGAGAGCACGACCGACTTGCGCGATGATGTTCGCGGCTTCGGTGGGTTCGAGCTTTTTTTTGCGGCGGAGGACGCTCTGCAAGTTCTCGCCATCGATGTACTCCATGGTGATGAACTTGAGGCCTTCGACCTGGCCCAGGTCGAAGATGCGGATCACGTTTTTGTGGGTAACCTGGCGAGCGAGAATGAGTTCCTGTTTGAAACGCTTGAGAATTTCGGGGTTGGCCGCCATGTCGCTGCGAATGACTTTCAGGCCGACCTGACGCTCGAGTTCTCGGTCGTAAGCCTGGTAGACAGCGCCCATGCCGCCCTGGCCGAGCATACGAACAATTTCATAGCGATTGCCGAGGACGGTTCCGGTGGCTAGTTCGGTGAGGGGATGCTGGGGAATGACTGCGCCCGGCGCGGGCACGGACCACCCTTGGCCGCTGGTGGCCAGGGTCTGGTCACTCAGGGGCAGCGGCGTAGTGCAGCGCACGCACTGCGTCGAAGTCTCAGGGTTTTCGTAACTGCATTCCGGGCAAACCATCTATCGCACACGACCTGGGACGAACGCACCGAATCCGTCAATTATGTCGCCTTTGCCACGAAATTGAAACGTGTGTTGCAAATTGAAGACGCGAAAGGCTCAAGAAAGTTGCCCGGTTAAGGGTCGCCGAAAGGCTTGGAACGGAACTGGTAAGTAAACTTTAGCGGACAGAGCCGGGACTTCCCGCAAAGTTAGGACATGGAAAAGGAAGTTTTGGCTGGGAGACCTGGACTCGAACCAGGATAGCCAGATCCAGAGTCTGGAGTCCTACCAATTGGACGATCTCCCAGCCGAGGGAGACAAAAAGGAATCGCAGCAGGTTCCCGGATCGGGAGAGCTACGATTCTGCTTATCTAATTTAAATGGGAACGGGCGGTGCGTCAACCGCCGGAGGGACGCGGCGGCGCAGAGTCCGGGGCGGGCCGAGGGGCTACGGGGACCATGCGTCCGTGTCGAATGAGGTAGGTTTCGGAGCCCCAGACCACGTGATTGGAGAAGAAGCCAGCGAGCCAGACGGCGAAATGGATGGCGTCGCGCAGGGGCACCAACCAGATTTTTCGACGGAGAATATCGTCGCGCACGCCCCAGACGCCCACGGTCCAGGCCATGACGTGGCGCAGAAGGAGATAGCCGAGCAGGTAGAAAACAGCAAGCCACCGGACCGGGGCGAGCAAGGCGCCGAGCACGGCCCAAGGCAGGCCGAGCGTGAAAATCAGGCCGAAATACGAGAGCGGCCGGCAAAAGCGGACGGTGCGAGCCCAGCGAACCTGATGATGCCAAAAGCTTTGGGCGGTTTGGGCAGGATACACGGTCCAAACGGCTTCGCGCGAGAGCAAAACGTGGCCGCCGGCTTGGGCGATGCGCAGGCCCAGTTCGTAGTCGTCCGAAAGCATGCCGGCGATGGATGCGAAACCGCCAATTTTAGAGAGCCAGAGCTTGGTGGTAACAATGGAAGCCCCGAGAGCGAAGTGTATGCCTTCGGTGAGGTCAGCCATGAGCACGCCGGCGAAGAAGTCGCTGGAGGCGCCGATGGCCTCGAGTTCCGCACCGAGATTCGGCTCCGCGATACCGCGATAAAAGGAAGTGACGGCACCGATGTGGTGATCTGCGAAGGGAGCGATGACTTCGCGAAGGTAGCTCGGGCCAACGCGAACGTCGCCATCGGTAAGGACAAGGATTTCGTGTTGGGCTTCGCGAGAGAGGCGAGCGAGCTTATTGACTTTGCGATTGGCGCCGAGGTGTTCCGCACCGACGAAGAGACGGATTGGGATGTTCGGAAAGTCGGCGATGAGGCGGTGGATGTGCGGAAGGGCAGGGTCAGACGCGTCGTTGACGGCAAAGAGAATTTCGTAGGCGGGATAGTCTTGTTGGCAGAAGCTGGCGAAATTTTCGTAGGTGGAAAAGTCGGCGCCGCGGACGGGCTTGAGCAGGCTGACCGGCGGAGTGTGACTGGGCCGCTGGCGAAAGGGCTGGCGGCGGAAGAAGCGGAGCGCGGCGAAAGTGGCTGTGGCGTAGTAGAAGAAGGGCGCCACTGCGAGGAGCAGCAGCGCGTCGCGCCAAGCTGAGTGCCAAAGAGTCACGATGCGACGTTCTCCGAAGATTGCTGCGAGAGCGGTTTGCGAGTTGGGAGCTTCAGGTAGCTTGCCACAATGATGGGAGGCAGGGGATCAGAGCCCTGCGGGCGGTGCGCTAAGAGTGCGGCGCGGTGGCGCACCGGGTTAGTGCTTTCCGAGCCAGACGAGCGTGACGCCGAGACAAACGAGCAAAACACCCAGCCAGCGGCGGGAAGAGACGTGTTCGCCGAGAAACACGACGCCACCGAGAGCGCCGGCGCCGTAGCTGAGCGCGGTGACGGGGACGACGAAGCTGACGTTTTCGATGGAAAGCATGGCGAGGAGTGAAAAAAAGGCTAAGGTCATCATGGAAACGCCGAGCCACATCCAGGGTACTTTCATCGCGTTGAAGACCACGCGGGCGATCGAGCGCGGGCGGAAGTCGTGAACTTCGCCGATGCGCTTCATAGCGCGGGTGACGCAGAGTTCGCCGCCGGTGCCGGCGAAGACGATGAAGAACAGGAGCAGCGCTTCTCTCATGGCAGGGGCACCTTGGTGGTGCGCGGCGGGGTGTAGCCCACGACCAGAACGCCGAGACAAATGACGACGATGCCGAGCCAGTGCAGCCGGGAGACTTGTTCTCCGAGATAAAAATAGCCGAGCAGAGCGACGACCAAATAGGCGATGGACGAGGCGGGCTGGACGTAACTAAAGTCGGCCCAGGAGAGGATCAGCATGTAGGCGACAAAGAACGTCAGCAACGAAGCGATGCCGAGCCAGATGTAGGCGGAGGTAAAGATGCGGACGAAAACGTGGGGCAGCTGCGCAAGGGCCCAGGAGTTGGCGGAACCGAGATTCTTCATGCCCCTTCCGAGCAGAACGTTGCCGAGCGGGCCGAAGATGACCATGATGAAGATCATGCAATAGGTTTTGAAATGGAGGCCGGGGGAGGAGTTCATGCGGAGGGAAGGCCCGTCAGAGATGGAGAATTAAGCGAATCGCTGGGCTGCAAGGGCGCGTTGGCGGTAGACCGTAGTAGATCGACAGGAGTTTTCATGGGCAAGTGCGTCCAGTCCTGGACAAGCAGCGGTTTTATTTTACATGAGTTAGCGAGCGGGCGGCCGGCGGGAGGGCGCGGAGGAGCGAGAGTCAGTAAGGGTAGGCGATACATTAGAGCGGCCATTTTTTGATATTCTTCCTAGGCTCTATCAGGCTGATGAGAAGAACGCTCGTCGATCGGCGCGCGCTCGATTCGTTTCTTGCCGCCCGGCGGCCCACTTTTCACCGCAGACTCAATGAGTAGGATTCGCACAAGAGCCGCATTGAAGGAAAACACAAAGATAGCTTGGCCGCAGGAGAGGCGCGTTCATGGCGGCAAGTAGCGCCGTCTACGTGTTCCTGGGCATCGCGGCAATTCCGTTTATCTATTATCTGCTGGCGTTGTACTGCTCGTGGCATTTCTTTGCGGAGACGCGCCGGGCGTCAGAAGCAGCTTCCAGCTTTACGCCGCCGGTCAGTAATTTGAAGCCAATTCGGGGAATGGATCAGCAGGCTTACGAAAATTTCGCCAGCTATTGCAAGCAGGACTATCCCGATTATGAGTTGCTGTTTGCCATCGGCGACGGCGACGAGAACGTTCTGGAAATCATTGAACGATTGCAACGGGAGTTTCCGGAACGGCGAATTCGCGCCGTTCACGTTTCGGGACACACGGCACCGAACGACAAAGTGGTGAAGCTGGCGCGGTTGGTAAACGAGGCGCAAAACGAAATTCTGGTGATCAACGACAGCGACGTGCGGGTAAGGCCCGACTATCTACGTTCGGTGGTGGCGCCGCTTCGCGACCCGCAGGTCGGCGCGGTTACCTGCCTGTACGTCTCGATTCAAGAGCACACGCTGATCCAGAAGCTGCAGTCCATTGGGATGATCTGCGACTTTTATCCCGGCATTCTGGTGGCACGGGAACTGGACGGAGTGAAGTTTGCGTTCGGGCAAACCATTGTCACGACGCGAAACAATCTGGCGGGCTTTGGCGGATACTCCGCGATCGAGAACCGGCCGGCCGATGATTTGCTCGTGGGCCGGCTGGTGGCGGAGCAAGGCTTTCGCGTCGAGTTGCTTCCCTACGCCGTAGAAACTGTGGCGGACTTCAATTCGCTGCCGCAATTTTTCTTTAAGCGGCTGCGCTGGATGACAGTGATGCGCCACATGCGGCCGTGGGGCCATCTGGGTTTGATTTTTACCCAAGGGCTGGCGTGGTCCGTGGCTGCGTTTGCCGTGCATCCGACGCCGGCGGTCGCGGCGATTTATCTGGGTGGCTATCTGTTGGTGCGGCTGGTACTGACCTGGCTGATTGGCGTTTGGGGCATGAAGCAAAAAGGCGTCTGGCGAAAGGCGCCGCTGATTCCACTGTGGGATGCGTGGGCGCTGCTGATTTGGCTGCTAAGTTTTACCCGGCGAAGCATCCGCTGGCGCGATATTGACTACCGCATCCGCGGGGGAATGCTGGTGCCCGTAGTTCCTTCGGCGCAGCAGAAATAAGTTCTGGTTTCCTGCATGAAGCGCAAGGATCAAGGGTGAAAGTCGCAGTCGTCGGAGCAGGAATCTACGGCGCAACCTCGGCCATCCGCCTGGCGGAGCAGGGCCATCAGGTGAGCCTGTGCGATCGCCTGGGTGTGTTGCGGGCGGCTTCGGCGATCAATCAATATCGCGTGCACGGCGGTTACCACTATCCGCGCAGCTCAGAAACCATCTTAGAGGTGGCCGAGGCGCGGGCGGAATTCATTTCGGAATTTGCTCCGGCGATCGTGCGGAACAGCCGCCACTACTACGCCATTCCGAGAGAAAACTCGTTGACCGCGCCCGATGCCTACGAAAAAACAATGCAAGCGTACAACTTGCCGTTGCGCGCCTGCCGGCCTGCCTGGATGAACTTCGAATTTATCGAACGCTGCTACGAGGTGGACGAGAATATTTATGACCCCGATGTATTGCGCGGACTGATTGAGACGCGGCTGCAAGCCCATGGCATTCGCTTGCAACAACGCGAATTCACGCCGGCGATGCGGGGAGACTACGACTGGGTGGTCTGGGCAACTTACGGCCTCGGGCCAAGCAAAGGTGTTTTCAAAGCCGCGAAGTACCAAGTGGCGGAAAAGATGCTGATCGAATTGCCCGCAGAACTGCATGGCGTGGCGCTGGTAGTGGTGGACGGTCCCTTTACGGCCTTTGATCCTTACGGCAGCTCCAAGCGCTCGCTCTTCGGATCGGCGAAGAATACCAACCACTGGACAACCACGAATCCGGACGAGCCGGTGCCGAAGGGCTATGCCGACATTTTGAATACGGTGGATTTTCAGCCGGTGCCCTTCACGCGGTTTGCAGATATGCGCGCCGATTGTTGTCTGGCGGTCCCCGCGGCGAGAGAGGCGATTTACTTGGGGTCGCGGTTTACCATGCGGGTCGTCGAAAACAATCCGGAGAATGACCGGCGCATTCTGTATGTTCAGGAAGGCGCGCCACAAGAGATCCACCTATTTTCGGGAAAAGTGGTGAGCGCAGTGAAAGCGGCGCGGATCGTGTGCGAGAAAATAGCCGGGTGGCGAAATGGCTAAAGGACCGACGTACGCGATCCTGGGCCGCGGCCGCTGGGCACGCAGAATGCAGAGCGTGCTGGCGGGTGAAAAACGCGGATTTGTAGAAATCACGGAGACGCGCCGGAGAAACGGAGAAGACGAAGCACAGTACCGTCAACGGCTGGCCGAGAGAATGCAGGCAAGCGGCGCGCAGATCGCTTGGGCCTGCGTGCTTCCCGGGCCGCACGTTCCGTTGATGGTCGATGCCGCGGTGGATGCCGGACTACACATAATCTGCGAGAAGCCGTGGTGGGGGTCGCGTCCGGCAACCGAGCCGCTTATCGCGCGAGCGAAGGCCTTGAAGCGCGTGGTGGCCGTGCACTACGAATATTGTTTTCTGAGCGAAGTAGAACGCTGGCGCAAGAGGTTTTCAGCCATGCCCGGCTTGGAATTCGGCGGGAGTTTCTTTTTGAGCCGTCCCAATCATACGGGGATGTCTGCCTTGGACAACCTGGGCTCGCATCTGTTGGCCATCCGGGAATATGCGACGCCGACAGCGACGCTGGGAGAAATTCGCTGCGGTTATGAACAAACCGACGAGCGATCGGTGTGGGTGAAGAAAAACGGGCAGCCGGTGGCTTCCCTGGACCTTCTGGCGCAAAAAGAACTGATCATTCAGCGATTTGTGGCGGCAGTAGAGGCATCGCTGGATACGGGCGGGTTTCCCGTGAATCTCCAATTCGGTTTGCGGGTTGCCGAAGAGATAGCCTTGCTGGCAGCAAGGCTTGGCGCGGCCTAGCGCGGCGACTGTTTCCTGATCTTCTCTACCAAAACATTTTCGGCTGGTTCGCGAACCGCGCCGAGCGAATTGCGCGCAGTCTTGCTCATTTGCAGACGGCGGTCGTTGCGCGGCTCACGCCAGTTGACCTGCGGCAGCATCAACGAAGCGTCGGCACGATCGCGATACTTAATGGCAATGTTCATCAGCGAGTCCAGCAACGAATCCGAGAGCAAGTGCGGCTGCAGACCGAGATCGATGAGCTTGGAGTGCTTGGCGTTGTAGTAGTGCTCTTCGGCCTCAACGCGGGGGTCTTTCAGATGGTCGATTTCAACGGTGAGGCCGAGTTTTTTGCCGGCGGTTACGCACATCTTGGCCAGCTCGCCAACGGAAAATTGTTCAGTGAACTGGTTGTAGACGCGGCATTCGCCGCGATTGGCCGGATTTTCGCAGGCGATCTCGATGCAGCGCACGGTGTCGCGAATATCGAGGAAACCGCGAGTCTGGCCGCCCTTGCCGTAAACTGTGAGCGGCTGGCCGATGGCGGCCTGAATGCAGAAACGGTTCAACACCGTGCCGAAGACATCGTCATAGTCGAAACGGTTGATCAGCGCTTCGTCCAGGCCGGTTTCTTCGGTGGTGGTGCCGTAAACCACGCCTTGATTGAGATCGGTGGCGCGGATTCCCCAAATCTTGCAGGCGAACATGATGTTGTGGCTGTCGTGCACCTTGGAGAGGTGATAGAACGAGCCGGGCTGCTTGGGGAATGGCAGAACGTCGCGGCGGCCGTTGTGCTCGATAGTGATGTAGCCTTCTTCGATGTCGATATTGGGTGTGCCGTACTCGCCCATGGTGCCGAGCTTGACGAGATGGCAGTCCGGGCAATGCTCGCGTAGGGCAAAGAGCAAATTCAAAGTGCCAACAACGTTGTTGACCTGCGTGAATACGGCGTGCTGGCGGTCAATCATCGAATAGGGGGCGGAACGCTGCTCGGCGAAATGCACGACGGCATCGGGCTGGAAGGTGCGGAGTGTGGAGCTGAGGAAGTCGTAGTCGCAAACGTCGCCATAGAAAGATTCGATGGTCTTGCCGCTGACGGCTTGCCAGACGCGAAGACGGTCGGAGAGCGGGCGAATGGGCGTGAGGGTCTGGGCGTTCAGTTCGTGGTCCCATAGGCGGCGAACAAAATTGTCGACGATGGCGACAGTGTGGCCTTGCTTCGATAGGTAGAGCGCCGTGGCCCAACCGCAGTAGCCATCTCCCCCCAGCACAGCAATCTTCATCATGCCTCCTCAGCGTATCTCTACAGCGATCTCATGTCGTCCCGGAGTAGTTTCAGGCCGCACCTGCGGCTGACGTGCAACGAGCCCATGCCCCCATGTGGCTCGCCGCTTGTTGCGATTACGCTCTAACAGTATACGCGAACACCTTTAAGAATCCGCGCCTTCGCACCAGAAATTTAGATGCATGTGCCCAGGCGAAGGGAGGTCGGTTCATCACGCTGCTTTCAAGACTTCAGCGACCGGGTGGCCCGGACGAACTGTCCTCGACCGGATGATTGGTCAGCAGACTCTTGCCACCGCTGGCAGACACGGCCACAAGCTGTTGCGACCCGACCAGGGCTTGCAACTTGGGCAAGCTCGTGTCGAAGGCAAGAACGTAGTAGCGTTCTGGCTGAAGCCAGAGTTGCTTGAATTTCTCGTCATCGATAAAAACCTGCGGCGCATCGGGGGCGTATGAGCCGTATTCCAGGTTGTTGTACCGGCCGTTCAGGATGAGTGCGGTGCGATTCGTATAGAAAAACACGGACGAAAAGGCGTAATACGGGCGGGCAATGATCAAGGTGCCTTGCGGCGCTTGGAGCATAGCGTTGGCCAGCGGACGCGACGAAAGATACGGATCGAAGACCACCATGGCCAGACGGGCCGCCTGAAAGAAGAGCGCCATCATGAGACTCGCTGCAAGGACGGCGCGGAGACCGGCGGAGCGGAAGGCCCCCAGCGCTCCAAGCAAAAAGGCGGCCGATGCAAACAGGAGCGGCCCTTTCAGATAGGCGAAGGAGCGGATCGTGAGATCTTCCATATGTCCGAGGGAAAGCGTGTACGCGCTAGGGTGCTGGCTCAGAGCAGAGAAAATATCGCCCGGCGCGGGGACGTTGCGCACGAGCAAGAACAAGGTCAGCGTGATGAGCGCCGCGGCGGCGGCAATGCCGGAAAGCACGTAGGTGGCGCGGCGGATCCATTGGTCTTCGGTAGCCATAGCGGAGGCGAGTAACAACGCCAGCGCCGGATAACAGGGCATCGAATAATACTCTTGCGTGGTCGAAAGGCTGAAAAAGATCAGCAGGAAACCGGTCCAGCACAAAGCGAGCAGGCGCATCTTGCCGGCGCGATCAAGGGGCTTGAACGAGAGTTTTGCGACGGCGGGGAAGTAAACGCTCCAGGGAAAGAGCCACAACAAGTGAAACAGCCAGAAGTAAAGGCGTGGAACGGTGTTGTAATCCCGCGGATAGCGCAGGTTGAGAAAGCGTAGAACCTGTTCATTCATGAAGAAAAACCAGAGAAAGCCGTGATACTCGCCGGGGCCGCTATGAAAGCTGAGGCTGAAGTATGGCGGGTTGCGCAGGGTGGCCAGGACGTGCCAGGGCAGGGCGATAACCAGCGCTACGGCGGTGGCGAGAAAGGGATGAAGGCGCTTCCAGGTACGCGCCAGGAAAAACTGCTTGGTTAGTACCAGATAGAGCAGGCCACCAGCCAGCGGAAACAAAACGCCAATGAGGCTCTTCAGCAGCAAACCGGCGCCGAAGGACGCGCCAAGAATAGCTGACCAAAGGCGCGGTTGCGGTTCGTCCTCGTCGAGCGTCCGTAGAATCGCCCAAATGGCCAGAGCCACGGTGAGAGTGACCATCACATCGGGAATCAACACGCGGGTGAAGAGGAACAGTCCGACGCAGGTGGAGATGCACAAGCCGGCATAAAATCCGGCCCGCTTGCCGAAGGCCCAGACGCCCATCGCGGTGGTCAGCCAGGCCAACCCGATCGCGGAAAACGCAAAGGGTAAACGCGCCACCCAATCCTTAACGCCAAATATTTTGAAGAAAATCGCGATCAGCCAATAAGTTAACGGGCCTTTTTCCAGATAAGCGACACCATCCAGCCGGGCGGTAACCCAATCGCCCGAAGAGATCATGTTGCGAGCGATCTGCGCTTGGACGGCGTCCACATCGTCCATGAGCGAGGGCGGAGAAATAACGCAGCCGAGGTAAATCGCGGCAGCGAACAGCAGCACAATCAGATAGAGATGCTTGTTTTTTCCTGTGTCCAGGAAGCCGGCCCCGGAGAGGGCGCCGCCGGAATTCGCCATTTTTTCATCCATAGAAACAACAGCATGAGACCCCACAAGTGATAGCCCACGTTCACGCGGCGCTCGAGATGCAGCCGAAGGAGCTCGCGAATCGCGTCCCAGCGAAACACCGAATCCTGCTGCTTGCCAGCTTCGTCGATGGTTTCCAGGAGCAAGGGTCGCAACGCGCCACGCAGCCATTCGTGGGCCGGGATATCAAAACCGGTTTTCTTGCGCGTCAGGATTGTTCCAGGCAAACGCTTGGTCATCAGTTCTTTCAGAATCAGCTTTTGGCGCGAGCCGCGCATCTTCAGCGCAGCCGGCAGCGTGGCGGCGAATTCGACGATGCGATGATCCAGAAACGGCGGACGCACTTCGAGCGAATGGGCCATGCTCATGCGGTCCACTTTGTTCAGGATGTCATCCGGCAGGTAATACTTCTGGTCCCACGCTGCATACTGGGAAAGGCCATCGCGCGGGGCCGGCGAGTCCCGGAGTTCAGCAAGTACTTTGGCGAAGGAGCCCGGCAACTTGACGGCGCACAATCGCTGCGCTTCCTCCGCGGTGGACGTTCCGTTCCAGAAAACGTGCCCTTGTTCTGGCGGCAACAAGCTGCCCTGAAGAAAGCGTTTTACCATGTATTCGTGGCTGATCTTGTCGTCGGAAACCGGCCACCAGCGCGCCACGCCCAGCGCCGCTTGGACTGCGGAACGCGGCAGACGTCGTGCTGTCTCCGCAAGCCGGTTCGCGCGATACGTCAGATAGCCGCCGAAAAGTTCATCGCCCCCCTCGCCGCTCAGTGCCACCGTGACTTGAGTGCGGCTCATTTTCGATAGAAACCAGACCGGCAGGGCGCCGGCGTCGGAACTGGGTTCATCCGAGTAATACGCGAATTCTTCGATCGCTGCGCGCAAATCCGCGCCGGGATTCAAATCGAATTCCTGATGCGCGCTGCCGTATTGTTTTGCCGCGCTGCGGATGTACTCCGTTTCGTCGAAGCTGCGGCCTAGAAAAGAAATGGACAGCGTCCTGATTGGTTTAGAAGAGGCCTTCGCGGCATAGTGCAAAATCGTTGAGGAGTCCATGCCTCCGCTGAGCCAGAGGCCGAGTGGCACATCGGAGAGGAGATGCTCGCGCACGGAGTCTTGGAGCAGCGCGTCGAGTTCTTCGCATGCGGAGTCGAGGGAGCGCTCGCGAATCGGGCCGGTCGGGAGAGTCCAATACGATGCGGTGGTAACGCTTCCATCGCGCCACTCCAGCCACTGCCCCGGCGGCAGCTTCTCGATTCCTTCGACCATCGTCCAGGGGCACGGGACGTAATTTAGCGACAGATAGCAGGCCAGCCCATCCAAGCTCAGACGCCTCTCGAACTCGGGGTGAATGAAGATGGTCTTGAGTTCGGAGCCAAAAAAAATGTCCTCGCCACGGCGCGCCAGGTAGAGTGGCTTGATGCCCAGGCGATCGCGCGCCAGCACGAGCCGTCGCGAGGATTTGGTCCAGAGCGCCACCGCAAACATGCCGCGCAGCCGCGAGAAGCATTTGGTGTCCCACTGCATGAAGGCATGCAGGACGGTTTCAGTATCGGAATGCGAGTGAAACCGATGGCTCAGCTTTTCCAGTTCGGCGCGCACTTCGCGGTGATTGTAGATTTCGCCGTTGAAAACAATTGCGACGTCGCCGTCATCGGAAACGATAGGCTGGTCACCACCTTGCAGGTCGATGATTTTCAAGCGCGCCGCGCCCATCGAGAGCACGCTGGAGCGGTACACACCGCGCTGGTCCGGCCCGCGATGCGCAAGCGTCGCGGCGGCCTGTTCAATGCGCTCCGGTTCGGGCGCCCAATTTTTATGCGTGAATCCAGTTATCCCGCACATGCATCAGCCCAATGCGACCAAAGCCACGCCAGCGCACACCAAAACAACGCCCATCCAGCGAGCGACGCTGACATCTTCTCCCAAGATATACTTCGCGCCAAACGTTCCGACCACATAGCTCAGCGCGGAGGCCGGAATGACGAAACTGATCGGCGCCCAGGAAAGCAGCAACAGCAAAGAGTAAAACGAAAGCGCCATGAGCGGTATGCCGGCCCAAAACCAGCCGTTACATAATGCCTTGCGGAGGAATCGCAGCAACTCACGGGGCCGCAGCCGTTCCGGTTCGCCGGTGGCCTTCATGCCCCGCGTGATAGCGATCTCGCCTCCAGTGCTGCCAAAAATCAGAAAACTGAGAAACACGATGACGCGGATCATGCCCGGGCCTCGCTGGGTTGGTCGGTGGTCCGCGGTTTCGTCTGGCCTACGAGCAACACGCCGACGCAAATCAAAACGACGCCGACCCAACGCCGGGCGGAGACCGCCTCGTGCAGAAAAATCACCGCGAAAAACGTCAGCAAAGCATATCCGAACGCGCCGGCCGGCATGACGTAACTGTAATCCGCCCAGCTCAACACCGTCATGTAGCTCAACATAAAGCCGCACAGGAAGAAAATGCCGGTCCAGAGGGTTCCGTTCGTGACGGTCATCCGAAACGCGTGCGCCAATCCCGCGGCTGTGAGTGGGACGGCGCCAATTTCTAGCATGCCGCGCTTGAGGAGCAAATCGCCAACATTGGCGCAGAGCACCATCAGGCACACCATCACCAGCGTCTTGACGCGCAGCCTACCCTCAGTTGCCATTTTTCGTTGAGTTTAATCGTTCCCAGAGGCCGTCGGCGTTCCCGGCACAGAGATCATGGGCTTGGGAGCGTCGCCGCCCTGGCGAACCCACTTCCAGCGCTCCGCGCGGAGCTTAAGGAAGCTGGTGGCCTCGTCGTAGAGCCGTTTGCGCTCGTGCGAATCCCACAGGGCTTCGCGCACGATGCGCCAAACGACCTTCGGCCGGAAATAGTACTGGTCGTAAAAGCGATTGACGCCCTCCATCATGTCCGCCTTGGAAAGGTGCGGATATTCGATGTGCGGCAATTGGTGGCCGCCGGAATCGGCCAGCGCTTCCACTTTCAAGAAGCCCTGCGAGGCCATGCTGTCGTGCAATTCCGTGCCGGGCATGGCGTGGGCTAAGGAAACCTGAATCGTCTCGCAGTCCAGTTCCTTGGCGAAGTCGATAGTCTTGTTGATCGTTTCTTTGGTTTCGCCCGGCAGGCCAATGATGAAGTCGCCGTGCACTTTGATGCCGACCTTCTTGCAGTTCTTCATGAAGTCGCGAGCCATCTCGACGGTTGCGCCCTTTTTGATGTTTTTCAGGATCTGCGGATCGCCGGACTCGAAGCCCACAATGAACAGCCGAGCGCCCCCTTCGGCCATGGCCTTCAGCTCTTCGTATTTACTGTGGCAGCGCGCCGTACAGGACCAGCGGAATTTCAAGGGCTTGAACTTCTGGCTCAGTTCGATGGCGCGATCCTTGCGGATATTGAAGGTATCGTCGTCGAAGAAGATTTCTTTCATTTGCGGAAAGTATTCAAGAGCTTGTTTCACTTCGCGGACGACGTTGTCCACGGAGCGAGTGCGCCAGGTGTGGCCGGAAACCGTCTGCGGCCACATGCAGAAGGTGCAAAGCGCCGGGCATCCCCGCGTGGTGTAGAAGGAAACAAACGGGTGAAGCAAGAACGGCACGTTGTAGTTCTCGATGGTCAGATCGCGTTTGTAGATATCGGTCGCAAACGGCAGCGCGTCCAGTTCCGCGGTATGCATCTGCGGACGAGCGGCGTTGTGCACCACGCGGCCATCCTTGCGATAGCTGACCCCTAGAATCTCTCCGATAGGCTTGCCATGCGCGTATTCAACGATGGCATGGTCAAATTCGCCGCGGGTCACGAACTGGATGTCTTCGCTGGCTGCCAGCGTCTCCTCGGGCTTGATGTGCCCGTGCGGCCCGACAAAAGCAATCTTCAGGCTCGGATTGACTTCCTTGATTTTGCGGATCAGCTTGACGTCGCTATCGAAGCCCACGGTGGAGGTGTACAACACCAGGAACTCGTAGTCCTTGCAAATATCAACGGTTTGCTGCCAGTTCACTTTGTGTGGCGAGGCATCCACCAAACGGCTGCCGGGAATCAGGCCGGCGGGATAGCTCAGCCAAACCGGGTACCAGTAGGACTCGATCTCGCGCGTGGCCGGCCAGCGCGAACTCGCCCCGCCGTCAAACTTTTCAAAACTCGGCGGGTTCAACAGCAAAGTCTTCATTACATCTGGCATTCATCACCCTCAGCTTCCCAAAGAATGGGCTGTCCCAACTGCATCGGTGTCAAAAGATTGCGCCCGGATGCCCCGGCGCCACAGGAAAACTTTACGTACTCAGATACCAGTTTACCTGAGTTGGTTAGATGCGCCCAAGCCTTTCTGCGCCCAAATTCTAACTAGCCGCTATCGCTCGGAGAACGCGGTGCGTCCTTCAAGGGGCGACCGAAGACGGGTTTGAGCGGCCCAACACCTCGGCCGTAGCGCCGGCGAGCTCTTCCCAGATGCGCGGAATCCACTCGAGATGTTCCGGTTTCATGAGCACGGACCGCAGGCAAGTTAACGTGTTTTTGTCTCGTTTCATCGTCCCAAGATTTTCGCCCCAAAACGCGACTGGCAACTCGGCAACGGCAAGGTGCAGATTTCGCTTGGCCGCGGCTTCGAAAATGCGACGCGTATAGTCTGAGGCCTGGGTTACGCTGTCCGCTCGCGGGGCGAAAATGACGATGTCCAGCTCGGGCGCGAACGCCGTGAGGAACCGCGCGTCTTTTTGCAACAGCTGATAAAACTTCAGCGCGGCTTGCCTTCCGCGCTCCAGTCCGGCGGCGAACTCTCCGCCGCGGACCAAAGGCAACAGCTTCTGGGTGGCCCAAAGCGCCGCTGCTGCGGCACCCGGCCGGGAGCATTCCAGGCTGATTTCGCCCAGATGAAGCTCCGCTGAACTGAAATAAGTGTAAGGAGAATCGTGTTTGTAAAAACGGCCGACGGCCGGGTCGCGAAACAGCACGCAGCCACACCCATATGGCTGCAATCCATGTTTATGGGGATCGATCACAATGGAATCCGCTTCCGTAATTCGCGCGAACGCCTGCGCGGCCTCGTCCGCCAGATTTTCCGCCAAGGTGAAGTAGCCACCGTAAGCGGCGTCGACGTGAATGCGTACCTTGTGTTTCTCTCGCAATGCGAGAATCTCTGGCAACCGGTCGACCGATCCGGTCGCAGTGGTACCCAAGGTCGCGACAATCGTGCCGACGTCGCCGCGCGCAACTCTCTCGGAAAGCGCCGATACTTCCATGCGCCCACGCGCATCGCAGCGAATGCTTTCAAAGCCTATTTGCAGCACTCCGCAAATCCTGCTGTGCGTATAGTGCGCCTGCGAACTGGCCACAATCTTCTTGCCCGGATGCACCTGGGAAGCCACCCATAGCGCCTCAAGGTTGGCCATGGTGCCGCCGCCGGACAAATGCCCCAGAAACTCCTGCCAGCCGAACATTGCCGCGATTTCCGCGACGGCCTCCTTCTCCATCGCTGACGTGGCACGGCCGCCATCTAGGGCGTGATTGTTGGGATTGATCCACATCGCCAGCGCGTAGGCCAACCGCGCCACGGGATGGGGCGGCTTCAGCATTTGTCCAGCGTATAAGGGATGAAAATAGGGATAGTTGTCGTGAAGACGCTCGGCAACCGCCAGCAACGTCTCACTAGTGCGCTCGCCTCCCGGCGTAGCGAACGCAAATTCCGGCAGTTTGCCGAATCCTGCATCCAGCTTTTTTACCGCTGCCAGAAATGCATCCAAGCTTTTCTGCTCAAGTTGCACGGGTCACCCGCCGCGATGCTAAAGCACAGCACTCCCGCCTGCGCGTTTCTTGGTATTTGCAAACTGGCCCGCGAAAGCTTCCGCTCTCGCTTAGGTGCTTACTGCCAGACCTTATCCAGTTGCCCCGCGGCGTTTAGCAAATCCAGTTGCGCCTGCTGGCGCGCGAAATTCGCATCCAGATAGGCCATCCACTTGTCATTCTCTTCCAGCCGCGCTTTCTCCACTTCGCGCAGATTCACTTTGCCTTCCGCGTACTGCTGTTGCAACACGCCGATACTCTGCTGCGCCAATTGCAATTCGAGGCGCGCCACCTCTTTGGCTGCGTCGCGTTCCTGCAAATGGCGGCTTTTCTGGCGCACATCGGCGCTCACCTGGCTCTTTTTGCTGGCCAGCGTAGCCTTGGCCGTGTCCAGGTTGCTCTGCGCGAGAGCGGTAGCTTCCTTGGTCCTAGGGCTGAACAGAGGCATTTGCACCTGCACTCCTACATTTAGGTTGTTGTACTGAAACGAATTTGGGTTGAAGAACTTTTTGTAATTGTTGAATGGTGCCAGCACGCTGTACATCCCCACAAATTGCAGCGTCGGCAAGTTGCCGCGCCTTTCGCCGGTGAGGCGGAACTCCTTAGCGCGAACGTCGGACTCTGCCAACAACAGACTGGTGTTGCTTTGCAGGGCCAGGGCCACCAGGTTCGCGCCTTGTTGCTCGGCCTCGCCCGGCAACTCTTCCGGAGTAACTTCGATGGGCTGATCCTCGCCCAGCCCCAACTGGCCTCGCAAAAAAACTTCCAGTTCGTCTTCCCTACCCTCGAGCTGCAGGATTCGTTGCGTGATCTGCGCTTTCGTGAGCTCCGCACGCGTAACTTCCATCGGAAGTTCGTAACCTTCGCCCTGCCGTTCCTGCGTAATCTGCAGAATTTTTTCGGCGCTGTCTCGTTCGCCGCGCAGCAGTTCCA
>Ga0335073_10000100_pt1 | contig 96667 bp, 82 predicted proteins | sample Lox_Sample_22_FD_207093 | JGI IMG/M metagenome (GOLD analysis project Ga0335073, IMG submission 207093) | Soil microbial communities from Loxahatchee National Wildlife Refuge, Florida, United States - Lox_Sample_2.2 | ecosystem: Environmental > Terrestrial > Soil > Wetlands | place: USA...
GTATTTTTCGCCGCGCAGACCGACCCGCACACGAACCTTAGGGAGGGCGCGCGCGCCGGAGAAGCAAGAGGCTCGCAGCGCGCTCGAGGCTTCCTGGCTGCCCTCGAAGTGGCGCTGGCGATGGTTCTTCTCGTCGGGGCGGGGTTGCTTCTCCGCAGTTTTGCCCGGCTGACCTCGGTCAGTCCGGGCTTCGCCCCGAATGGTGTTGTGAAAGCGATGGTCTCCCTTCCACAATTTGAATATTCCACGCAGCAGCAGTGGAATGCCTTCGAGACCGACTTAATGACGCGTCTTCAAGCCGATCCGGGTATGCAGGATTCCGCGTGTGCTGCTCCTCTGCCAATCAAAGATGGGCAGGTGAATCTTCCCTTTGACATTGTCGGCAATCCGCCTTTAGCCGCGGGAGCGGCCAATACGGCCGACTATGTCACCACCAGCCCCCAGTACTTCTCTGTGATGGGAATTCCCCTGCTTCGCGGCAGATTATTTGATTCAAGTGATTCGTCTTCCTCGCCGCCAGTCGTGCTGATCAGTGAGGCGCTCGCCCAGCGCTATTTTGCCAATCAAAATCCTTTTGGCAGGCATCTGGTCTTCGGATTTCCACTGAATGGCAAAGCGTCGCGCGAAATCGTCGGCATTGTGGGCGACGTGCGCAACGTCTCGTTGGGTAAGAAACCTGGGCCAATGGTGTATGTGCCCTTCGCGCAAGCACCTCTGTACGGATGCGAAGTGGTCGTCAAGAGCACGTTAAGTGCCTCGGTGGTCGCGGCAGCTATCCGCACCGAAACTCACAACATTGACAAAGACCTTCCCGTTACAGATATAGCAACGCTTCCCGGCGCTCTCAGCGCATCGGTGGCCGAGCCCAGATTTCGTACCCAGATCCTCGCCCTGTTCAGTGCGATTGCTCTCGCGCTCGCCGCAGTCGGAATTTTCGGCGTGATTTCGTATTCCGTTTCGCGCCGCACGCGCGAGATCGGGGTTCGCATCGCTCTGGGCGCTACTCCCGCCAGCGTGCGAAGTTTGGTGATCGGGGAGTCCGCGAAGCTCGTGTTCTTCGGCTTGGCTGCGGGCATTCCTGCAGCGCTGCTGCTGACGCGTTTCCTGTCGACGCTGCTCTTTGACGTCCGCCCGGCCGACCCGCTCACCTTTATCGGCGTCGCCTTCTTGCTGGCACTGGTCGCACTCGCGGCGTCGTACATTCCGGCGCGCCGCGCCATGCGAGTCAATCCCGTGGTCGCGCTGAGATACGAATAGTCTTCGCGATGGAGGAACCGCAATCCTGCCGGGGACGATTCTTCACTCCCCCGTACGGCAAAGCCGGCCAAGCTCGAAGCGATCGGCTCGTGCTCAACCCTGCGCTGGCACGTCAGTCTGCCTTACGCCACGTAGTGTCTCGATCGTAGCGCGTCAGACTCCTGGCAACTGCAGCCGTCCGTGGGCCCAAATCCTTTTCGTACACGATTCCATTCTGATCGACGAGGAACGTCATCACTCCCGACACGCGGTATTCCGCCGGATAAGCAACAAACGCGAATCCGCGATTCATTTTTCCGTCGACAATGTCGCTGCGAGCCCCTGAACCCGCTTTCTCTCCAGTCAAAACTCGAAAATAATAGCCCTGGAACGGTGCGGGTTTCTGATTGGCATCGTGGCTATAGCCCTCGGCTGCGGCCGACGCTACCAGCGGACCGATCGGACTCTCGCCCTCACCGGGGCTTGCCTCCCAATACAGACCATTGTGCTTGCCGGGATCGCTGTAAAGCTTCTGTGCATATTGATTGCCTGAGTCGCCGTCGTGCGGTTGGCTGTAGTACTCTTTTTCCGCATCCACTAACTCACGGCATACTTGGATGACCGCCAGCTCGTTTTTGCCAACCCTGCGATACAGAATCTCCTGCTTGCCCGCGGGAGTGTCGAAATACCACGAACCCCCTTTATGCGCGAGCGGAATCGGCGTCGGCCAGTTTTCCGCTCCGACGTAGAGCGTAGTCATGCCGTCAAGTTCAGTGACCAGGCGGTGCATTTGTTGATATTTCTGCACGAACTCCTCGCGATTGTGCTTGTCTTCGACGTCATCTCCGGACGAAACAATGTCTTTCGCGTCTGGCCCCAGGACGCTCATCAAAGCCGATTGATCCTGCGCTTTGAGCGCTGCCACCAGCGCATTGCAAGCATCCATAGCCGATGAGAAGGTCTTCTGACCCGTTTGCTGAGCAACGGCAGTGACAGAAACCCACGCCATCCCAACAATGAGAATCGCTGCACCGCTTGCGATCCTCCAGTTCAGTTTCTCGAAACTGCGCAGAACGTGTGTCGTCGTACCCATGGTCGCATCTCCTCGTGTATTCGCATCAGTCAGGCGCTGCCGCGCCGGTTCGATTAAGTAGGAAACGGGATCAACGGCGTCCATGTCCGCCGCCACCGCGCATGCCTCCGCCCGCTCCTCCAAAGCTCGATCGTCCGCGCGCCGAGAAGCCCCGCGCATCGCCTCCACGCGCGAAGCCGCCAAAGGCGCCACCCCGGCCTCTGGAGCGCGATGGCGCTACACCACGCGGAGCCGCATAGCCCCGCATTCCGCGATCACCCCGGGCAAAAGGGGCTGGTCCACGAAAACCGCCGTGGAAATACGCATTGCGATCATAGAAAGCATGACTGTGGAATGCATAGCGCCCGCCGCCGTACAGCAATCCGCGGTGGTACCAGTCAAAGCCCCAGGCGTGCCAGCCCCAGCCAAATCCAAAGAATGGACCGATGGGAAATCCAATTCCGAAGCGAATGTACGGTCCCCCAAATCCCCACCAGGGATAGAATCCTGGCCAGAGTCCAATTGGATAGCCGTAGACAAATTCCGGATCGTACTCCGGCACGTAAACAACATCGGGATCCGTCGGTTGGATGTCGATGTTGTCATTGTCTTCGGTCACGGTCTGCTGTGGCGTCGTCTTCAAATTTCCTGCCTGTTGAGCCTTCTGTCGCAGGAATTGAATAGCGCTCATGACGTCGGCCGATTGGTTGTACTCTGCATCGCCCAGCTCTGACGTCCATGAGAGGTTCTTATTCATGTCCGCGAGCACAGTGGGAAACTGAGTTAAGGCTTTTACGCTGGGATCCCAGTCCTGTTTGTCGACAGCGTCCCCAAGGTCTTTGCCTTTCAGGTTCGGATTCTCATCGAGGAATCGTTGCGCCTCGACAATCTGGGTCGGATACGCGGAAGCCGCCAGAATTTGCGCTACCAATGAATCTGGATACAACGCGATCGGTGAAACCAGCTGTTGTAATTGCTCCGGAGTCAACTGCGCACCCGTCGGCTGAGTTGGTGCAGGAGCCTGGCTTGGCGGAGGCGGAGCCTCTTGCTCGGCGCGCAGCGATTGCGACGAGGCCGCAATCATTAGAGTGACAAGCGTGCATGAAAGCACGCTGATCAGGACTTTTCTGATCAATATTCTCGCTGTCATCCGGTGTTCCTCCCGTTCGTGCGTGGGCCCACAAAAAGACACAGATGGGAATTCGGCTTGAAGACTAAACTTTTAGATGCATCCCAGGGGAAGATTGGTACATCAACATTCTATTGCCCTCGAATTGTGGCGGAACGATCTTTGCCCGGCGGCCAGGTGTCGGACCACAGGCCAACAAAATTTCGAGGTGTGAGCGCGCGCTCCCGCGGAGGCAGCTTGCTTTCTTCCCCACCCTTGCATTTCTTACCGCGCTGGGGCGGTCTGAGGATTGGCCTGCGGTGCCGGAGTCGAGAAGTTCACTTTCGGAGCTTCGCGTGACCCTTCCGAGGCAGCGAAATACGCATTGTTCGGTTTGAATCCAGCCCATCCTGCAAATACGCTGTTCGGAAACTGCTGGACATACGTGTTGTAGTCCTGGAGCGCATCGTTGTAGCGCTTGCGCTCGACTGCGATGCGGTTCTCGGTTCCAGCAAGTTCATCCTGCAGACGCAGGAAGTTTTCGTTCGACTTCAGTTGCGGGTAGTTTTCGACGATCAACAGTAGGCGGCCCAAGGCTCCGTCGAGCTGCCCGTTGGCGGCGATTTTTTCCTGCGGAGTTCCCGCGGAGAGCAGTGCCGAACGCGCTTTAGCAATGTCGCCAAACACGGTTTGTTCTTGTTGCGCGTAACCTTTCACCGTCTCGACCAGATTCGGGATCAGGTCGGCCCGGCGCTGCAGGACAATATCGACCTGAGACCACGCCGCCTTCACCCCTTCGTTTTTCGCCACCAGCGTGTTGCGCACGCTGACGTACTGGCCGAAGAAGGCCATCCCGATCAGACCGACCACGACAATGGTGACGATGACTGCGATTAAGACCTTGCCCATAAGCCTCTCCTCACAGCTTTAATCTGGCGCATCATCCTTGAATGGATGCACCTGAGTCTAACGCTTTATCGACAGCGCCAGTAACTTTCTCGATCGTCGCCAAATAGCGGGCGAAAAGATCATGAAGATCGATCTTCTTCAGGTCAACTTTCTTCTCGCGAGCGTCCAGCAGAGAGTTGATGGCGGAGGGATCAAATCCCACGCGCTTTGCCAATGCCTGCACGGCTTCGCGCCGCCCTGAGTGCGAAGCGTCTCCCAGCGCGATCAGAGCATGGCGAAACAGCGTGGCAAACGAAGGCACTGAGCGCAACAGGAGCTCGCGCAATCGCGAATTATTTTCTGATGCCAGAAGAAATTGCTGCCGCAGCAGGATCAGTTTCTCCCGCAACTCATACTCGACCTGCACGCGATGCAGGCTCATCGGAATTTGCAGACGTTCTACCACATCCTCGCCAAAAAAAACGCGATGATGTTGCTGCATGTCCAGTAATTCGATGGTAAAGACGTCCGTCGAGCGTTCGAGTTCTTCTCGTGTCATGCAGAGCGGCGGCGGTTGCTTCTGACGGTCCCACCACTTGGCGACCGGAGCCAGCGGCCGTAACGCCGCGATCGAGCTGTCGCGAAGCACACACAGCAGATTTAAGTTCGAGAGCCCGGGGTGATAGTCGCCCGAAACCGCCGAGCCGAACAGGATGACGCTCTCAGCGTTCGCGCCGCATGCTTCGCGGACCCGCTTCACAAATTCGTTGATCTTGTCTTCAGGAACCATTGCTTCCCTCGCTTTGCTACCAACTGCTGCTTGCCCCGCCACCGCCGGAACTGCCTCCGCCAAAGCCGCCAAATCCGCCACCACCGCCGAAGCCTCCTCCGCCACCGCCCCAACCGCCGCCGCGACCGCCAAAGATGCTGGAGAAGAGAATCCAAAAAAGAAGAGTGCGCAGCGGGGTAAAGAGGATGAGCAGAACGACCGCGATAATTCCAATGATGGCGCCCGTCGACAGCCCTTCGTCGGGCTCCTGGATGGGCCGAGCCGGGGCACGCGGCTGCGAACGGGTGAGTTGGATCCCCGCATCGCTGGCGATGACGTCAGCCACTCTCGTCGTGACCAGCAGCAGCGCGTCGTCATACTGTTGGCTGCGCATCAGCGGGATGGCTTCGCGCTGAAAGCCTCCTACTTTGCCGTCTGGCAGAATCGGTTCCAGTCCGTAGCCGACCTCGATGCGCGCCCGGTGATCCTGAATCGCGTATAGGATCAGAACGCCACGATCTGTGGATTTGCTGCCGATCCCCCACTCGTGGAAGAGGTCAACCGCATAGCTCTCGATGTCGCTGCCGTCGAGGGAATTGACCGTGACGATTGCAATCTGGGCCTTCGCCTTCTGGTCGATTTGTCGGCAGATGTCATCCATCTGCGCGATGGCTGGCTGGTTCAAAACATGGGCGAAGTCATTGACGTAATCGGTGGGCCGAAGCTGCGAAACTGGCTCGGCGCGCGTAAATACGGCGGGTAAAATCGCGACCGCGCACAACCATAACTTCACGCTCAATTTCACAGGCAAATTGTACAGGACAAAACAGAAGCGGCCGCGCTCGCCCTACAGGTCAGCGCCGTGCTTCCGGTCGCGATCTTGTACTGCTGACCATCCTCGGATTTCACCTTGGTAATTTGAAGAAAACGACGCCAGAGGCAATCATGGGCTGCAATGCCAAACTCTGACAGCACGCGCCGATGGAGTCGACTGCCCGTCGATCTGTCTGTTCGCGTCGTCACGTCCAAAGGATTTTCAACCACCGTAGTGACAGGCCGCGGCACTGAATTGAGCCAGGGCGGCATGGTGTTGTACGCAGGAATCCTGTTGAATCCGGGCGACCTGCTCGAGATTGAGTTCGATACTCCGATTCACTCCCGCATGCCTGCCATCGTTCGCTCGCGCAATGGTTTCTGCTTTGGCCTGGAATTCATCACTCCGCTGCCCGCCTAGCCTTCCTGAAGAAGCCCATAGCCTTGTCCGGCCAATTGTTCTAGGATTTGGATCAAGCACTTCGTCCTCAACGGGGATCATGCATGCACTTTGAACAGTTTTACCTGGGGTGTCTCGCGCACGCTTCGTACCTGCTCGCTTCTGAAGGCGAAGCCGTGGTGGTGGACCCGCAGCGGGACGTCGATTTGTACGTGAAGGCAGCTGCCGAACACGGCGTGAAGATCTGCCACATCTTCGAAACCCATCTGCACGCGGACTTCGTTTCCGGACACAGGGAACTCGCAACCCGCACGGGCGCGAAAATATACATGGGAGCGCAGGCCGGTGCCACGTTCCCGCATGTTCCGGTGCGCGATGGCTTCGAACTGAAGTTTGGCTCGGCTTCCATCGGCGTGCTGGAGACTCCCGGCCACACGCCGGAGAGCATTTGCCTGCTGGTTACCGATCATGAAAGGTCTGCATCACCCTGGGCGGTTCTGACTGGCGACACTTTATTTATCGGCGATGTGGGGCGCCCGGATTTGTCGGCGAAGCACACGCCGGCGCAGCTCGCGGGCATGCTGTATGACAGTCTGCACAACAAGTTGCTGACGCTGGCGGATACTGTTCTCGTCTATCCGGCGCACGGAGCAGGTTCGTTGTGTGGAAAGAATATGCGGGCCGAGCGATCATCGACGATTGGAACGGAACGTCTCACCAACTATGCTCTGCAGATCAAGAGCCGAGAGGAATTCATCGCACAATTGACCAGCCATCTTCCGGCACGGCCGGAATATTTCCTGAAAGACGCTGAGATCAACCGCACGGGCGCTCAAGCATTGTCAGATTTGCCACCGCTCCGCGCCATCGCGCCGTCAGAGTTGAAGAGCATGCTGGCGGAGGGCGAAATTGCGCTCGATGTGCGCCCGGGTGATGAGTTTGCCGCCGGTCATGTGCCGGGTTCGGTGAACATCGCGCTGTCGGGACAGTTCGCGTCGTGGGCCGGCACGGTTCTGGGACTGGCAGCGCATCCCGTGCTGGTGGCGGGGTCGGATGAGCAGTTGGAGGAGGCGCGTCTTCGCCTGGCGCGCGTGGGAATTGAAGTGCTCGATGGCTATCTCCGCGGCGGAGTTGCGGCATGGAAAGAGGCGGGATTGCCGGTAGCGACCATTGCGCAGTTGACTGTCGACGAGCTCGGCGCGCGACTGCAGTCCGACCACCTGCAGGTGCTCGACGTGCGCCGCGAACCGGAGTGGGAGGCGGCACACATTGAAAACGCAACCTGGTGGCCGCTGGATAACTTCAAAGTCTCTCCACCAGAGATCGACCACAATGCGCAGATCGCGGTGCACTGCAAGGGCGGGTATCGAAGCATGATCGCGGCCAGCCTGCTGCAGCGAGCCGGTTTCCGGCATGTCACCAACGTGATTGGCGGGTTTGACGCCTGGCAGAGTGCGAAGCGGCCATCGGTGAGCGCGAAGCCGGTTGGAGTCTGAGAGGGCGCCTGTGGAAAAAGTGTTCCTGCAGGAACATTCCAAAGTACAGATATGTACTTACATTCTCGTGCAATATTCTGCTAACTAATTGAGCAGAAACAACTTCGCCTTGGTTGCCAGTTTCCCCTCTTGCGCGCCCTTTTCTGACTTTTTCCACAGACCATACCAATCGCCCCCCAGGGCACTTTTCCGCTCGAGGTGGGCGAGTTCTAGGGCTTTGACCGCAGTGCGACGCCTCGGGGATGCGGTGTAGACTCCGAGATAGATGGCCATGGCGACGGCATATCCGCAGAGCAGCGAGGGTAAAGAGCGATGAAGACAGAGAAACTAGCCAATATTTTCCGCGTAGACAACGCCAAGCATTGCCGGCTGAAAGAATGTGATCCGGCGAACACGGCAGAGTGGGGCTCGAAGGAGCGTGCGGAGGAGTTTTTGCAGAGGGGTATTGCCCGCACGGCAGAGCTGCAGGACATGCTCTACGCGCAGGATCACTGGGCGCTTCTGCTCATATTTCAAGCGATGGATGCTGCCGGAAAAGACGGGGCCATCAAGCATGTCATGTCGGGGGTGAACCCACAGGGCTGCCAGGTCTATTCGTTCAAATCGCCCTCCGAGGTCGAGCTGCAACACGATTTTCTGTGGCGCACGACGCGCGATCTGCCGGAGCGGGGGCACATCGGGATCTTTAACCGGTCGTATTACGAAGAGGTGCTGATCGTGCGGGTGCATCCGGAAATTCTGGCAAGTCAGAAGACGCCGCCGTCTCTGGTCGGAAAAAAAGTCTGGGACGAGCGATTTGAAGACATTCGCTCGTTTGAGCGGCACATGGCGCGAAGCGGGACTGTGATTCGCAAGTTCTTCTTGAATGTCTCGAAGAAAGAACAGGAACGGCGTTTCCTGGCGCGACTGGAGGAGCCAGGAAAAAACTGGAAATTCTCTGCCGCTGACATTCATGAACGCAAGTATTGGGACGACTATCACGAAGCGTACGAGGAGATGATTCGGAATACGGCCACGGAGTGGGGTCCGTGGTACGTGGTGCCGGCGGACCATAAATGGTTCACGCGGCTGGTGATATCGGCGGTGATCGTTGAGACGCTGGAGTCACTCGATCTGGCATATCCCAAGGTTGATGCGGCCAAACGGAAAGAACTGGCAGCGGCGAAGAAGGCACTGCTGAAACAGTGATAGAACCGCCGGTAGGACTATGACGACCGTTACACGGTCGGTGTGATTTCAATCACATCCCATTTTGGGAAAGCGGACGACAATCGCACCAATCGAACGGAAGAACACGGGAACAGGGAAAAAGGGAGTGGCAGTATGGAGCAGTCCAACGGGTATCAGCCGATTTGCATGTTAGCGCACGACTTACTCAACCACCTGTCCGTCATCGTCGGGCATTGTGATCTGCTCACGGAAGAGCAGGATGAGGACTCGGAGTGCCGGAAGCACCTGCTCTCGATCCGCGAGGCTGCTCGTTCAGCGGCGGCGGACCTCAAGAAACATCAATGCCGCCTCGATACGCTGCTTCGTAGTGGTGCAATCGAGAGCCAACCGGTGGTTCGTCAGACGTAACTCATTTAGAATATATAGTTTGCCAGATGTCGTAGGGGAAGGCCCCGGCGCTCAGCGCATGGCCCTGCTCTTTTCCAGCGGGGCAGAGGGGGATTAGGATAGAACATCAGTCCACATATTTTCCCGGGAGAACAAACTTCACCATGGTCGGCTCCAAGAGACTGCAATCCATTCTTGCGTTTTTCTTCGCATTCGTGGTTGTCGCTGCGTCTGGTCAAAGCAAGCCCGAACGGCAATCGAAGACCGCCAAGCCCACGCAAGCGACGCAGGCAACCCAGCCCACTGCATCGACAGAGAAAGAAGGCGATGCCGCAGAACCGTCCAAACCCGAGGAAAAGGCTTTTAAGGGGATGAGGTATCGCCTAATCGGGCCCTTCCGTGGAGGGCGGTCGCTGACTGCGGCAGGCGTGCCGGGAGATGCGACGACTTATTACTTCGGGGCAACGGGAGGCGGAGTCTGGAAGTCGACCGACGGCGCCCTGACCTGGGCTCCAATCTTTGATAAGGAGGGCACCTCATCAATTGGGAGCATCGCGGTGGCCAATTCGAATCCCAATGTTGTTTATGTGGGAACGGGCGAGGCGTGCATTCGTGGAGACATCTCTCACGGCGATGGAGTTTACAAGTCACTGGATGGCGGCAAGAACTGGAAGAATGTTGGCCTGCGCGATTCACGCGCCATCGGCCGGCTGATTATCAATCCATCGAATCCCGACATAGTCTTCGTAGCGGCTCTGGGCCATCCCTATGGTCCCAATACGGAGCGGGGTATTTTCCGGACGATGGATGGCGGCAAGACGTGGGAGAGAGTTCTCTACAAAGACGAGAATACGGGGGGCGTCGATGTTGCTTTTGATCCTCACAACCCGAACATTCTTTTCGCCGCGTTGTGGCAGGCGCGGCGGACGTCGTGGAGCCTGGAGGATGGCGGTCCGGGCAGCGGCCTGTACCGCTCGAACGACGGAGGCAGCAGCTGGAAGCACATTGAGGAGCACGGATTGCCGAAGGGCCCGTATGGAAGGATCGGAGTCGCGGTGGCGGCAAACTCCGACCGCGTCTACGCGCTGATCGAAGCGCACAATCCCGACGGCGGACTGTATCGTTCCGACGATGGCGGGGAATCGTGGCAGCTGGTAAATCCCAGTCACAGCTTGTGGCAGCGGCCGTGGTATTACATGCACATCGTTGCCGATCCGCGGGACGAGAACCTCGTCTACATCATGGACGTGGAAGCGTACAAGTCGACCGACGGCGGTCACTTGTTCAACCGGTTCAGATTGCCGCACGGCGACAATCACGGACTCTGGATCGATCCGCTCAACACGCGGCGCATGATTGCGTCGAACGACGGCGGAGTGACGGTTACGCTCGATGGCGGGAAGAACTGGACGCCGGAAGACAACCAGCCGACAGCGCAGTTCTATCACGTCATCACCGATACGGCGACGCCTTACCGGGTTTACGGCGCGCAGCAGGACAGTGGAACGGTAGCCATCGCCAGCCGCAGTGACGAAGGATCGATTGATCGCACCAACTGGTACGACGTGGGCGGCGGCGAAGCAGGTTATATCGCGCCGTATCCGCCGGATCCGAATATCGTTTACGCGGCGGATTATCAGGGCAACATCACGCGCTATGACCGGCACATCGGGCAGACCAAGGCGATCACCGAGCAGCCAGAACTGACTGACGCGTACGGCGCAGCAAATCTGGAACATCGATTCCAATGGACGGCGCCGGTGTTGATTTCTCCGCACGATCCCAACACGCTTTATCACGGCGGCGAGCGGCTGTTTAAGACCACCGACGGCGGCATGCACTGGCAGGCCATCAGTCCTGACCTGACGCGCAACGACAAGAGCAAACAAAAGGTATCAGGCGGCGACATCACGCTCGACGATTCCGGAACGGAATATTACGACACGATTTTTGCACTGGCAGAGTCGCCGATCACGAAGGGATTGCTGTGGGTCGGAACCGACGATGGGCTGATTCAGTTGACGCAAGATGAAGGCAAGACATGGACGAACGTGACTCCGAAAGACATGCCCGATTGGAGCCGCATCAGCCAGATCGATCCGTCGCCATTCGATGCGGGGACGGCGTACGTGGCCGTGGACCGGCATCAGTTTGACGATCTGCATCCTTACATTTACAAAACCAGCGATTACGGCAAGACGTGGACGAAGCTGGGGCAGGGAATTGCGGACAACACATTTGTGCGCGTGGTGCGCGAAGATCCGAAGAGGCGTGGATTGCTTTATGCGGGAACGGAAACGGGCGTATACGTATCGTTCGACGATGGGGCGAACTGGCGTCCGCTGAAGTTAAATCTGCCGACCACACCGGTGCACGACCTCGAGATCAAGGACAATGATCTGGTGGTCGCGACCCACGGGCGCGCGTTCTGGATTCTTGACGACGTGAGCCCGCTGCGACAGTACAGCGACGACCTTGTGCAGAAAGACGCGATGCTGTACACCCCAGCAACCGCTTACCGAGTACAGGCGGGGCAGGGTGGCGAACATCATCCCTCCAAATTGAGAGGCCAGAATCCGCCGGCGGGCGCGGTGATTTACTACTACCTGAAGGATGCGCCGAAGGCCGACAGCGAAACGAAAATCGAAATTCTGGATGCGTCGGGAAAGGTGATTCGCAGATATTCGAGCATGGAATTCGACACGCTGGAAGAGCCACTGGGCCCGGATGACAAGAAGCCCGAAAAGCAGATCAAGCCGGAAGCGGGGTTGAATCGCTTCGTGTGGGACCTGCGATACGAGGAGGCGCATCACGTGCCGGGCTACTATCTGTGGGAATACAACGGCGGCTCGCGCGGACCGGTGGCCGTACCCGGCCACTACCAGGTGCGACTGACGGTCGACGGCAAGAGCCAGAGCGAGCCGTTCGACCTGAAGCTTGATCCTCGCGTGCATGTGAGCCAGGCTGATCTGGAGCAGCAACTGAACCTGCTGCTCGAAACGCGCGACGAGATCAATCACGTTTACGATACGGTGAATCAAATTCAGGACGTGCGTTCTCAATTGGCGGGATTAAAACGGCGGCTGCCGGAGAACGCCAGCGCGAAAACGATCGCTACCGCGGCTGATGATCTGGAAAAGAAACTGGTGGCAATTCGCGAGGATCTGATCAACCTGGACATCAGCGCCAGCGAAGACTCGCTGGCTTATCCTCCACGACTCGACGCCGAGTTGGCTTATCTTGCGATGGACGCGGGCACGGCGGATTCGGCTCCCACCGAAGCCGAGCAGCAGCAGTTTGAGAGGCTGAGGCGGCAGAGCGGGGAATTGCTGGCTCGCTGGGAAGATTTGCAGCGGCGGGACCTGGCGGCCTTTCAGAAGCTAACGGCGGAAGGCAGCCTGTCGACGGTAGTGGTGCCGCCGGCGGGGAGAACGATGGACGAACCCGTTCCGGCGCATTGATTCCCTGATTAGATCTTTCTTGGATTCGATCACTTGAGTTTGTGCCCGAGAGCCGCCTTTTCCCAACGGAGAAGGCGGCATGCGGTGACCATGGAGTGCGAGTGATTCGCTAAACCCTCCTATTTCCGGCTTGTTTCGCGGGTTACCGTTGCAGATTCCTGCTATTACTTCTGTGCCACTTCGATGGCACGGATGTGCCTTGTCCGGCTGATGTGGCATTGCTATTGTGCCGATAGTGCAATTGATTCCTCCCCTGGAACGTGAAGCGTTCGCAACTGGGGGGTGTTATATGCGAATGATGAATCTGTGCTATGCGGCAATTGGCTTTGCGGTGGCTCGTTGGATTTTCCGGCGGCAGGCAGCCGCAGTAGACCCAGTCACACGATTCCGGTCACAGGGCCTTTTGTAGAACGATTTTTCTGGCCTGGGCGTGCGTCCCGTTGCGCTTCCATTTCGTCAGCGCGCGCCCATTGTTTTTGCCTTCTGCGGTTCCCGGGTACCTTGGTCATCTCTGCCTTTGGTTCACCTCTCACTACAATTTGCGTAGAGACCGTTCTCAGTTGGTGATCTCAGTGTCGCTGCGGATGAAGCGGGGCTTCCGATCGCCCGCCCGACGGCCAGGAGTTAAGTTCCATGTTGCGGCTCCCAAGAATGCGGCTGTTCTTCGTGCTGCCGGTGCTGCTGGCGACGGTGATGCCCGTCCTGATTGCCGCACAGGACGATCCTAACGACGTGCCGCTCGGCGATGTCGCTCGCAACATGCGCAGGAAATCTCCGCCGCCGCAAGACGTAATCGATAATGACAACCTGTCGAAGGTGATGAACCAGGCGGAAGCGAGTCATACCTGGGCATCGGTGCTGAAGGTGCTAACGGGCGAGAGCGCAAACCATGTTTCGACGCCAAATGTCACCTGTAGTCTGTCGTTCAATGCCAGTCCTAAGCTCATGCTTTCCAGCCAGTATGCGCAGATGGATTTGCCAGCGAGTGACGTGCGTAAGCTCGAGGGGCCGGCCAGGATCGAGGGAGGGACGCTCACGGTTTCAGTTCTGAACCGCACGGACTGGCACGTCAGCGAAGTCGATGTCGCGCTCACGGTTATTAGTAAGAAGGCCGACTCGCAGAGTCTGTTGCTGGACGATCCCGCAGCCTACAGCGGCCCCCACACGCCCGCGACCTGGCAAGAGCCGCTAAGCGGAGGGACCCTACCAAATGTGGTGGAGGCCGTGCCGGAAAAAAAGCCAGACCAGACGGTGATCTACCACATGAGGGCGGCAGCTCCGCCTTCGGCAACAACCGCTTTCAGCGCTCCGCTGAACTTCGATCTCGCGCCAGATCAAGAGTGGCATTGGGCGATCGTGCAGGCCAAAGGTTATCCTCCGCAGTATCCGGTTGACATGGCGCAGGCCACGGAGCCCACGGGCGAGCCAACATCCATCGACTCGCCGCTGCCAGCGACGCTGTTACCTCCGCAAGGGCCGGCGACGCGGTTGTCTCAGAACCCTCGCTAAAGCCCCGCAGGGAAACCGTTCGCAGCGATTTTTCGGAAGTATTCTCGGCACGCATAAGATTGTTCTTGACCCTGACGTTACGTCAGGCCCGAAGATTATCTCGAAGAGGAGATGCAGGTGGACAAGGCGCTGCAAGTGAAAGAATTCGCTCAGCTCACCGGAGTCACGGTGCGAGCCTTGCATCATTACGACCGGCTCGGGCTGCTTCGGCCGAGACGCACCGGTTCCGGGTATCGCCTTTACGGGATGCGCGAGTTGGAACGGCTGGAGCAGATTGTGGCCCTCAAATTCATCGGCATTCCGCTGCAGCAGATCAAGGGCATGCTCGAACGTAAGACGTGTGACTTGCCGCAAGCGCTTGGCCGGCAGCGCACGGTGCTGGAAGAGAAGCGACAACTGCTCGATCGCGCGATTCAGGCGATTCGCAAGGCCGAGGAGTCGTTCGCAACGGGCGGGCGGCCTGACACTGCAATCCTGAAAAAAATCATCGAGGTGATCGAAATGCAGAACAATGACTGGACCGAGAAATATTACAGCCCTGAGGCGCAAGCCAAAATCAAGGAACGTCAGGCGACATGGACGCCGGAGCTGCAGGCCAAAGTGCAGCAGGAGTGGCTCAACCTGTTTCGCGATGTGGAGGCAGCGCTGAACGAAGATCCGTCGAGCGCGGAGGCGCAGGCCTTAGGCCAGCGCTGGAAAAAGCTGATCGGAGGATTCACCGGGGATGACCCTGAAGTCTTAAAGGGGTTGGGCAAAATGTATGCGGACCGCCCGGGCTGGCCCGCCCAAATGAAAGAGCAGATGGCGCCCTATGGCAATCCAGAGGTCTGGGAGTTCATGGGACGCGTGCTCAAGTGCGGGTCGTCCCGCCAGAGAGAATGATCAGTGGAGTCTGCAACAAGCATCCTGCGAGCCGAACGCTACGCTTACTGATTCAGTGGCGTAAGGGCCTCGCAAGCCGCTTCGTTGCCGATGGAGGCGCCGGTCGGCTGGACGCGAATCACTGCGTCTGCAAATGAGCAGAAGCTGCGGATGCCCGTCTGATTCACGACGATCGGAACGGCGGTCGCGTAGTACTCGACCATGGGAGGCCCCCCTGATCCGGTGGCGGAGAAGGTGTAGCCACTCTTGGTCCCGCTGGCCAAGACGCTATCGATGACGCAAGCAGCGGTCGAATTCGCGACGCAAGGAGCAGTGCCCCCGAGAGCGGCGAGCGTAGGAGCGAAGCCGACCGTCGGGTAGGCCGAACTGTAGGCAATCATTCCGGTGTTAATGGTGCGGATGGAAGCCACGGCCGACGACTCGTTTGCCGCCATGCGGGCGCGCAGCAGATTGGGGATTGCGATTGCGGCAATAATCAGAATAATTGCTACCACGATCAGAAGCTCGATGAGCGAGAAGCCTTTCTGCTTGCGCATGGAAATTACCTCCCTGGGGTCGATTTAAGAGTAGCATCCGGTCATTCAAAAATACAAAAGCGGAAGAGGCCTCCACCGCCGAAGCGGTGGAGGCTGATCGAACCGCGACTGATCTTACTTGCTGGACGGAGCAGCGAAGGAATCCGCGAAGGCTTGCGCATTCGGAGTTCCCACACCCGTCACGTTATCCCAACCCGGGTTTGTCGTTAAACTCGTGTCGGTGCCGAAGGAAATGGCGTAGACCAGGTCTGGCACGTAAGGATAGTTCCACAAGCCGCTGTAGAACGTTCCGGTCAGTCCCATGACTTCATTGGCGTTGTACTTGTTTGTGACAGTGCTCGATTCCTGGATCGATGCCATCACGTTCGTCTTGGATCCAACGGGAACCACGTCGAAAATCGTTCCCGCCGGCATTGAATACAAGTAAGGAGCGGCGTCGCCAAGAGGTACGCCTGCTTCCTGGTTCGCAATGGCCCAGAGACCGGAGAACATCGGGGTCGCAAGGCTGGTGCCTCCGTAGGCGTACCAGGTCCCTGTTGAGCCGGATTCGCTGAGGAAGATTACGGCCCCGGTAAAGGGATCGGCGAGCCAGGAGATATCGGGCAACTGGCGCCAGGTTCCGGGCAATCCGGTCTGGTACGAGGGTTGCCCGAAGTAGCCGCTGGGACCGCCCCCCGAGCCAAAGTTAAAGCCAAAGGCGAGGGGAGGATCGAAGAGCGTTCCTTCGTAATTGAGCAACGTTTCATCGGTGCCCCAGCCTGACTGCCACGCAATCGTATTGGTGGAAGTCAGAGCGAGACTGACGCCGCCGACTGCCGTTGCGTAGGGCGAGTCAGCCGGTGCACTCACGGTGGCAGGAATCCCAAACACCGAATAGTCGCCGTAGTCGCCTGAGGCGAAGTTAGTGGAAATTCCGGTAATCGCGGCGATCTCCGAAATCAGGTCTTCAGTGTCGAGGAAGGTCGGCGGAGTTTCGGACTCCACCGAACCGTAACTGCCGGAGAGGACGTTGCCAAGATCGTAGTTGACGGCATAAAAAACGCCTTCGTCCACGTCCTGGAAGCTGGCTGACGGCGGGACGACGAGATCGATGTTGGCACCCGGAGCAATGGCGTGTGCCCATTCGACGTCGATGTTAATTTCCGGATCAGGTCCGGCGCAGGTGGATTGAGTGGGGACGTTGATGATGGCGAAGTTCGATGAAGTCAGAGCAGGGAGCCCGAATTTCTTGGAGAACGCATTGGCATCCTGCTGAATGGTCAACGAACCGCACCAGTCAACGATCACGATGGTCTGACCGGCTCCGGTATAGCCCTCACCATACAAGCCAGTGAGATTGTAAGCGGTATAGATCTCGGGAGGGGTGTAGCCGCAGCCGGGGTTGTCGGCGTTGGTGAAATAGGCGTTGCCCTTATAGGTTCCGATGGGGAAGGTTCCATTCGTGCTGAATTTCTCCGTCTGCACTCCCGGGAAGCAATTCGAGGAAAAGAAGGTGTTCGACGACGGAGTCACCTTCGGAGCCGGAATTGCTTTGCCATTGGGAAGAGTGGTGGGGCGCGTCGCGTAAGGGTGGGTGTATGCGCCGGAATCCAACCCCTCGACAGATTGCACCAGTGCTGCCGCGTCGCTGTCCACGTAAGGATCGCGATCGTTGGAGCGGATTGTCTGACCGCGCACTTCGTAGTTGTTGAGTTGCACATGGAAGGCCGCTTGAACGTCGCTGACGGTTCCTCGCGCTCTCACGAAAAAGTTGTTTGGTCCAACGTTGACGATCGAAAGGTTGTGCGATGTGAAGAAGTTCTGGACTGCCTTCGCCTCTGCTGCAGTTGGTGCAAACCTGGCTGCGATGTCGGAGCTCTTCAGCCAGTGACGGTAGGTTGGGGATGTGCGGTCGTAGAGCTCGCTGGCCAGCTGATCGAGGCCGGCTTTGTTGTGCGGCTTGAGCCAGATGCTGACTTCGATGGTGCTCGACGCGTTCACAGCGCCGAGGTTCTTTGCCGAAGTCACGTAGCTGGGGGTGTTGTGCGTGACCAGCTGACCAGCGGTGGCCGGTAGTGTAACGCCGGCGACTAGTGTCGCAACGATAACGAACAGCCCGATCGCCCGCAACCGGCCGACCGTGGCTGTGCGATACACTTCGTCTTCCTGCTTGTACATGTTTCCTCCTGAGAGTTAGCGAAGCCTTGGACCCAGAACAGTCGAGACCGTCAGGGAGTGGACCTGCTGCCCTTGGCGCCCAGGCGCAGTTCGAAACACCATGACGCGGGAGACCTCTAACAGATGCTCGGTGACCCGTGCAACGCAACCGCGCGTCGCGCGAATGGCTGAGAACAAGTGCTATCACGTTGCAAAGCGATCCGCGAGACCGCGCTATCGTAGCGGGTTCTCGAAAGGTTGGCAATGGAGGAGAGAAGCATTTTTTCGTTAGCCTGCATCTTGCGGAAGTGTTGCAAAAACCTGCACACGGCGTAGTCCATGGTGCAGCATGCTAGACTACGGTCAAATCTCCCTTAGCTGAGGGCTCGATGAAATTCGGCGTCATCATCTTTCCCGGTTCAAATTGCGATCACGATGCTTACTGGACGATTCAACAAGTCGCCAAGCAGCCAGTCACCTTTCTGTGGCACGAATCCGCCGATCTTGAGAACTGCGATGCCGTGATCGTCCCCGGCGGTTTTGCTTATGGCGACTATCTGCGAACCGGAGCGATTGCCAAGTTTTCACCGGTCATGGAGTCGGTACGGAAGTTCGCCGATGGCGGAGGACTGGTGCTGGGTATCTGCAACGGTTTTCAGATCCTGTGCGAATCGGGTCTGCTGCCCGGAGCATTGATGCGCAATGTCGGACTTAAATATGTCTGCAAGCCGGTTCAGGTGCGGGTGGAGAACGTGGAGACCCCTTTTACCAACGCGTGCCGCAAGGGCGAAGTGTTGACGATTCCCATTGGTCACATGGAAGGGAATTATTACTGCGATGCTGCGACTCTCGACGAGTTGCGGCGCGACAACCGCATCGTGTTTCGCTACTCGCTGCCGAATGGGGAAGCCGCAGCTGAGGCAAATCCCAACGGCTCGCTCGATAACATCGCCGGAATCTGCAACCGCGCGGGCAACGTGGTCGGGATGATGCCGCATCCGGAGCGCTCGGCCGAAGCGGAACTGGGTGGCGTCGACGGACTCAAGATATTCCAGTCGATGGTGGGTGCGATGGCCGAGCGATAGCGGCTGTTATCTTTTTCCGCGGAGTCCACATTTCCCGAGTTTTCAACAGGCCTTTCGGTATATCGTCATTAAGCACTTCCCCTGTCGAGAAGGTTCACGAACTCTAACTTGAACGTGACACACGCGGGGAGGCGTGTCTCTTCATGACACCGAAGCAGATTCTCGATTCTTTCTCAGAAACGTTGATGCAGGATGAAAGGATTCTAAGCGCCCGTGAGCGGGAATTGCTTAGCAGTATTCTGCAGCATGCCAGAGCGGCAACCGGAGACAATTCAGAAACTCAGGAAAGAGTTAGTGCGGTCCTTGTTTCGGCGGTAGGAGAAACCGTAGCTCAACGGGCCTTCTCGGTGCTTGGGGCGAGCATCCTGGAACGGGTCGGGGGAAGTAGTTCTTCACGCGGCAACGATGTTTCTAGCAAAAGCGCCCCCATTATCCATGCCGGTCAGCCCCAGCCGCCGGCAGGGCAGCCGCAACCGCCGGCGACATTGCCAAAACCGTCGCCGCCACCGGCGAGAACCCCAGGCCAACCTCAGCCACCTGCAGGGCAGCCGGAGCCACCTGCGGATAGGCCTTTGCGCAAGCCTTCTTCGCAGCCGCAACCACCGTCGAAACATGCGACCGCGGGATCAAACAGAGAGGTCGCGGTGGCGGAGCGTCCCACGACGCTGCCTGCGCAGTGCGTTGTCCTTGACGAATTCCTCGCACCTCAAGAACTGGAGGAACTGACCCGCTTTGCTCTTGAGCATGAAATGGACTTTCGAGCCAGTGAAGTCGTTTCGCCTATTGCGGAGGGTGGCGTGATCAACTACGAACATCGGCGCTCACGCGTGCTGATGGATCTGGGCCGACACCAGGAGTTAATGCTGGAACGCATCAAGTCTGTCTTGCCGCAGGTGATGGAGAGACTTGGCATGGAGGAATTTTCCATCGAAGGCGCGGAGGTCCAAATCACCGCCAGCAACGACGGCGATTTTTTCCTTGCCCATAGCGACAGCGGCAGTGACAGCGTGGCCTCGCGTCACCTGACGTTCGTCTACTTCTTCCATCGCGAACCGAAGCAGTTTGAGGGCGGAGAGTTGCGAATTCACGACGCGCGATTGGAAGAAGAGGTGTATGTCTCCGAGGGCAGCTGCCAGACGATCGTCCCTCGGCAGAACCAGATTGTCTTCTTCCCGTGTGAACTGCTGCATGAGATCACGCAGGTGCAATGTTCCTCGCAGCAGTTCGCCGACAGCCGTTTCACGGTGAACGGATGGCTTCGTCGCTGAACAACTCGGCGTGGCTGGAATGGATGACGCACTTGATGGGAGGAGGGATGCGGCAGAGCTATGCCGCGGGTCTTCCTCCCGATCGCTTCTGTTGCCTGCTCGACGAATTGCCGTTGCACCTCATTGCGCAGCACGCACGCAATTCTTTACGTCTGAAAGACAAGGAGCAAGGACCTTTGCTCCTGAATCCCGATTGCATGGTTTGCCCGGCGGAGCAACTGCCCGACGAAATTGCGAAGCGAGCCGATCTGGTATGTGGATTTGCTTTGCAGGGAACCGTCGCGTGGGTGCGAGATCCGGCCACGAGAAATCTCTTGCCCTTCTGGCTTGGGCCCGAACTCGAAGCCGCGGTGCGAAATCTCCAGCATGATGCCCAGCCGGATCCTCTTCGCGGCGGCATTCGAGAAGTGCTGTTAGGCGCGGGGATTCTGGTTCCCGCGGGGTACGAGGCGACTCGTCTGCGAAATTGGAACGAGGCAACCAAGAGATCTTCCGTCGGGTTTTGCCGTGATGGCTACGCAGCCGTCGCCGACCTAATTCATCCCTACCACATCGCTGCTTTGCGACGTTATTATCGCTACTTGATTCGGAACGGCGTGATCCACCTTGGAGACGGTCAAAGCCCTCGCCGTTATATCGCCTACAACGAGCCCGTCGCGCGTTTCTTTCATCATCAGATTGCCGCGACACTCAGCGCCGTCGCCGGGGAGCCTTTGAAGCCCTCCTATGTTTATCTAGCGTCTTACCTGAGTGGAGCAGAACTGAAGAAACACACCGACCGGAAGCAGTGCGAGTTCAGCGTTACTTTATGTCTGGATTTTTCTCCTGAGCCTGCATTCGAAACTCCATGGCCGATTCGGCTCGATGCTGCCAGCGGTTCGGTAGCGATTCATCAGGCGTTGGGAGATGGGCTGGCGTATCGCGGAACGCAGCTGCCGCACCACCGCAATGTTCTCGGCGAGGGATGCAGTTCTACCTCAATCTTCTTTCACTATGTGGCAGAGGGGTTCGCGGGCTCGTTGGATTGAAATTCTGCGGCTAGCGTAGTCCGGAAATGAGATAGAGAGAAGACAAGGTTTGATTGTAGCTGTAGGCGAATCTGCGACCGTCTCGGCTCACCACGACCGGCGCCACGGCCACGACTCCACCTGGAACTCCGGGCCGCAGCTCTTGCAGGACCGTTTGTTTTCCGGTGGCGATGTCGATCTTATAAATTTTGCTGGGAAGCTCGCCGGGACGGTATCCGTAAATCAAGGAACCGTCGTCAGAGAATTGCACCGGCTGAAAGCCCGCTTCCAGGCCCGGGATCAATCGCGGCGACCCACCTTCGACCGGGTAGAGTGCAACCGAGGAATTCGGTCCGGTGCCAACCACGAAGCGGCCGTCAGGCGAGGATGGACCACACGACACGCCCTCCGGAGTGATGGGTTTCGGTTTCGCACCGCCCACATCCAACAGGTAGCAACGTCGCGCGTGCCCCGATTCGTTGGCGTTGGCGGTGATCTTGTTCCCGTCGGCCAGGAAATGGGCCCATCCGTTGTGAATATGCTCCAGCCCGCTGACTTCGACCGGGCGGGGCTGGCCAGCACCGATGGGCAGCAACGTCAGGTGTTCCGGGGTGCTGGTCGAGATGGAAATCGCCCACTTGCCGTCCGGCGAGAGTCCGCCGGCACTGCCTTCCCCAAGCCGAACCGGCAAAGAGCCATCGAGATTAAGAAGCATGACTGCATACTCTGGCCCAACAGCTTCACTGGCGTCTTCGAACAGTAGAAATTTTCCGTCGCGCGAAAGATCCTTGGCCACGTTCCAGTCGTGCCAGGATAAGTCGACATTTTCGCTGCTACCGAGAGTGCTCGATGCCATCGCGAGGCGCGTGGAATTCAGAGTCGCGAGGACTCGGCCATCGGAGTCAATGTCCTGAAGCATGAGCGCAACCGGCAGATCGAGCAAGGTACGCACATTGCCGGAGAGCGAAACCGCCAGAAGATTGCGGTCGCCGCCCTTTCTTGCTGCGGTAAACCAGATCTCTTTTCCATCCGGACGCCAGCCCACTCCTTCCGCTGATTCCCACTGTGGCGAGAGAGTGCGGGGATGGCCGGCCAAATCGACGACTGCGATCGATCCACGGTCATCCCACAGCGCCGGGTGATCCATGAAAGCGATCCGATCTCCTTGAGGAGAAAAACGAATGTTGCTGATCCATCCGCCACTCTGGTAGAGCACATGGCCGATCGGGTACTCGAGCCGGCTGTGGCCGTCAACCGAATGCACTACCGCTAATTGACCAGAGGCATTCCAATCCGCCCAGCGGACGTCAGCCAGCAATTCCTTCGGAGATCCTCCCGCCAAAGGGGCCCGCGCCAGCATGCCGTCGATCGTTTCGAGCTCGCCGGTATGAGTGCCACGTAGCACGACCGCCAATTCGTTGGTCTTCGAGATGGCCAGTAGGTTGGCATCATTCAGGTTCAGGGGTTGGGAAAGAAGCGAGTTGCCAACGGTCGAGAACAACTGCACGGGCCGGTTGTTCCACGCAGCGCTGTAAACAATGGAGCGCCCGTCAGGCGAGAAGCGTGCGGAATAAACGGTTCCAGCTTCGAAAGTCAGGCGCTGGTAGGCCGGAGGCGGAGCCGTCGGGCGCATCTCAGCGAGCACGAGGAGCAGTGTCGCTACGGCCAGGACGGCGGCAAGCCCCCACGGCAGGATTCGGGCGCTTGGCAGCTTCGGTTTCGGGAGTGGGATTGCCGTGACCGGTCCGGACCCCGACAGAGTTTGCAGCGCAAACGCCAGGTCGCGTGCGGACTGAAAGCGGTTCTCCGCTTCTTTTTCGAGGCAGTGTTTGACGATATCCTTGTAGGAGCCGGGAATCGCAGCCTGATCGAGGATGGCCTCTTCCGGTTCTTCGCGCAGCACCGCAGTCATCGTGTCCACTTCAGTTTCTCCACGAAAGGCACGGCACCCGGCCAGCGTTTCGTAGAGAATCGTGCCGAAGCTGAAAATGTCGCTGCGGTGATCGACCGCTTTCCCCCGCAGCTGTTCCGGAGACATGTAGGCGACCGTGCCCACGACGGCTCCGCTCTTGGTGACCGTCGTTGCACTCTGGATCGAGTCATTTTCTTGGCGCGGCGCCTGGAGCTTGGCCACACCGAAGTCAAGAATTTTGACGCGGCCGTCGTCGGTCAGAAACAGGTTTTCCGGCTTCAAATCGCGATGCACGATGTGCCGGTCGTGAGCCGCCGTCAGGGCCTGTGCGATCTGCAGAGCATAGCCGGTAGCCTCCCGCGCGGGAATGCGACCTTCCGAGAGGCGCTGCCGGAGGGTTTTGCCCTGGAGCAATTCCGAGACAATGTAGGGAGTCGTGCCTTCAAAGCCGACGTCGTAGATGGCGAGTATGTTGGGATGGTTGAGAGCTGCCGCGGCTCGTGCTTCTTGTTCAAAGCGGCGCAGATGATCGGGGTTATCGCTGGATGCGGGGCGGATAAGCTTGAGAGCAACGTCGCGGCCCAGTCTTTCGTCGCGCGCGCGAAAGACTTCGCCCATGCCCCCTGCGCCTATCTTTTCGAGAACCCGGTAATGCCCCACCAACTGGCCGATCATAGGAAACAGGCGCGCAACCCGTGCAAGGCATGTTAGGAGTGAAGATGACTGCAGTCAATAGTTCGGGCCTCCATTCGCTGTCTGGGAGGGAGGAACCCTGTAATATCGCACGCGGGCGATTCGAGTGCGCGTGCTATAATGCTGTTTCGCCTGCATGCTTACCGAGGCTATCCTGTGATCTCCTCTAAAGGCGAATCCTTCGCTATTCATCGCTCTTTAAAGACGAATCTTTAAATACGAGGTCGAACTATGTCCGGCCATTCAAAATGGGCCACAATCAAGCACAAGAAGGGCGCGCTCGATGCCAAGCGCGGCAAGATATTTACCCGTCTCATTAAGGAAATCAGCATCGCCGCGAAAAACGGAGGCGGTGATCCGGACTCCAACCCGCGCCTGCGTGGGGCCATCGTGGCCGCCAAGGCCGAGAACATGCCCGCCGACAACATCAAGCGGGCGATCCAGCGCGGCACGGGCGAACTTCCCGGTGCGACCTATGAAGAATTTACGCTGGAAGGCTACGGCCCCGGCGGCGTCGCGATCCTGCTCGACATCAATACGGACAACCGTAACCGCACGGTAAGCGAAATTCGTCACGTTTTCGGAAAGAATGGCGGCAATATGGCCGAGGCGGGCGCGGTTTCGTGGATGTTCCACAAGAAAGGCGACATCATCATCCCCAAAGCGGCTGCGAAAGAGGACGATCTTATGAACATCGTTCTCGAGTCCGGGGGAGAAGATTTGAATGACGATGGCGACAACTGGGAAATCCTGACTGAACCCTCCGCGTATGAAACGGTGCTCGAAGCCGTGAAGAATGCTGGTATTACACCGGCATCGTCGAGCGTTGCTTTTATTCCGCAGAACTACATCAAGCTCGAAGGCGCCGCGGCCAATACCATGATTCGGCTGATGGAAGCGCTGGAAGAGCACGATGACGTGCAGAACGTCCATGCCAACTTCGATATCGACCAGAAACTTCTGGAAGAAGTTGCCGGATAGTTTCTGCGGTACAACAGGAATGAGCCGCCCGGATTTTCGGGCGGCCTTTGTTGTTTGATGAACCTGCTTCCGACCCCGTTGGCAATCCGCGGACCGAAGTTTTCAACACGTTCGTGGAAAATTCTGTGGAAAAGAGGCAAAGTGCCTTCGTAAGTGATTCTCCGAGAGATGCTTCAACACTTTGCACTACAGCGAGTGCTGGCACTTTCGTGGAATGATCCTCGAATAAGAATTTGAAACTCAGACTCGACAAACTTCTTGTGGACCGAGGGCTGGCGGCTTCGCGCGAGCGCGCCCAGGCTCTGATTCTCGCGGGCAAGGTGCTCGTCAGCGATCAGAAGGTGGAGAAAGCAGGTGCGTCAGTCTCCGAAGATTCTCCAATCCGTTTGCTTGGAGAGGATCTCAAGTATGTCAGCCGGGGCGGGCTGAAACTGGAGCGCGCGCTCGAGCATTGGAAGATCGCGGTGGAAGGAAAAACCTGTCTCGATGTGGGCTCGTCGACTGGAGGCTTTAGCGACTGCCTGCTTCAGCGTGGCGCGGCGCGTGTAATCGCCATCGACACCGGCTACGGTCAGATGGACTACAGGCTTCGTCAGGATGCTCGGGTGCGCTTGCTGGAGAAGACCAATGCCCGGTATCTCACGCGCGAACAGGTCGGCGAGACAGTCGATCTCATCGTAATGGACGTCTCGTTTATCTCTGCAACTCTGGTGCTTCCGGCAGTAATCGGCGCTGCCTTTTCCGATTCGCAGGAAGAACGACGAGGACGGTGCATCGTCGTATTGGTCAAGCCCCAGTTTGAAGCGGGCAGGGAACATGTTGGTAAGGGGGGCATAGTCCGCGACAAAGAGGCACAAGCGGCCGCGGTGGAGAAGGTCAAGAGCGCGCTACTGAATCTGGGCGTAACCCGGGCCGAAATGATCGAGTCGCCCATCCTCGGATCCGAAGGCAATCGCGAATTCCTTCTCTGTGGAATGTTTTAGGCGTCGCTGCGTCGACGTCCGCTGTGGCTCAGTCGTCGAATTTCTGTACAATCTCCTTTTCTCTCTATGCCCAGCCCGCAAGCATCTCCTGACAAGACCGCAGCCATTATTTCACGGCCCGACCGTCCCGCAGTCGCAGAGATGATTCCCGGGTTGTTCGCCTGGCTCGCCGAGCACGGATACAAGGTCATCGTTGACAAGGAGACGGCAAAGTACACCAGCGCTCAGGAAGTTGTACCGCGCTCACAAATGGGATCGAGGCCACTGGATCTGGTGATCGTTCTCGGTGGCGATGGGACTCTGCTTTCGGCAGCGAGAGTTACAGCTGCGATCGATGTTCCGCTGCTCGGCGTAAACCTCGGCTCACTCGGCTTTCTGACCGACGTGCCTCTGCCGTCCCTGTATCCCATGTTGGAAGCGATCGCTCAAGGACGCTCTGCGGTCGAGCATCGCGCGCTCATGCAATGCCAGTTACTTCGCGGAGACACGGTTCGTGGCGACTACCTCGTTTTTAACGATGCGGTGGTCAATAAGACGGCCCTGGCTCGACTCAATACTTACGATCTTTACATCGACAAGGCGTTCGTTTCCAGCTATCGCGCGGACGGCATGATCGTTGCTACACCGACGGGGTCGACAGCTTATTCGCTCTCAGCAGGGGGGCCGGTCTTGATGCCGACGGTCAAGGCTCTCGTCATTACCCCAGTGGCCCCGCACTCGCTCACCCATCGCGCTTTGGTCGTGCCCGATTCAGTCGAGATCGAGATCCTGCTGCGCAGCGAAGAAGAGGTCGCGTATCTCAGTCTGGATGGCCAGCCCGGCCTCGACTTGACGGATGGTGACCGCGTCCGCTGCCGCCGCTCCGAGCATCAAGTAATCCTGTTCCGCACGGGATCGGATTTTTTTCAGGTGCTGCGAAGCAAGTTGAAGTGGGGCGAGCGGCAATCCTGAGTCGGCTTTTCGAAGTCTTCGTTTCTGACCGGTTAGCGCTCCGCCCGGAGCAGGTCTGAGACTCTCTCACGGCGCCGGATGATTTTCGCGGTCTTGCCCGTGACCAGCACTTCCGCAGCGCGGGGGCGCGTGTTGTAATTCGACGAAAGAACCATTCCGTAGGCACCGGCATCGAGGATCGCAAGGAGATCACCCTCATCAACTGACGGCAACTCACGGTCGCGAGCGAAAAAGTCTCCGGTTTCGCAGACCGGCCCGACGATATCGGCGATTTCGGATTTCGCCGCGGAGGCTTCGGTCCGTGTGACCGGAATAATCTCGTGATGAGCGCCGTAGAGTGCTGGCCGGATCAAATCATTCATCGCGGAGTCAACGACCAGAAAGCGCTTGCCGTCATTTTTTTTCTTGTAAACGACGGACGTGATCAAAACACCTGCCGGTCCGATGATGGATCGCCCTGGTTCAAGCAGCAAACGAACGTCGAGATCACGCAAGGGTGTCGTCAGAGCCTGCGCGTACGAAGCTGCATAGCGGGAGAATTCCGTCGCATCTGACTTCTCATATGGAATTCCCAGTCCCCCTCCGGCATCGATGCAATCAATGCGATGACCGTCGCTACGCAAGTCTCGGACAAGATCGGCCACACGAGCGATGGCTTCGCCGAAGGGAGAGACATCGGTGATCTGCGAGCCGATATGTACGCTCACTCCGCGGACGTCGAGAGAGTGCGCGCCGGAGGCTTTCGCATAAAGCGCTCTCGCGTCGCGAATCGGCACGCCAAATTTGTGCTTGTGCAAGCCGGTCGAGATATAAGGATGCGTCTCGGCCGCAACATCGGGATTGACGCGCAGTGCCACCGGCGCCTTGATGCGCAGGCGCGCCGCACATTCGGCTAGCGCCCACAGCTCCGACTCGCTTTCCACATTGAAGAGCAGGATTCCGCCCCTGAGCGCCGCATTCAACTCCTCGCGCGTCTTTCCCACGCCAGAGAAGACAATTTTCTTCGCTGCTCTGCGGTCTGCAACGAGCACCCGTTCCAGTTCTCCGCCAGAGACAACGTCGAAGCCACAGCCCTGCTTGGCCAGCAGTCGCAGGATGCTCAAATTGGAATTTGCTTTGACGGAATAGCAGATAGTGTGAGGAACGCCGCGGAAGGCCGCGTCGAACGCTTCATAGCGTTCACGAATCATCGAAGCAGAATAGACATAGAGAGGTGTGCCGAACCGCTCAGCCAGTTTCGGCAATGCGACCTCTTCGCAGTGTAAGAGAAGCCGTCCGCTCCGCCGCACGATTCCGCGCTTCATTTCACGGTAGACAAATCCGGGGGGGCGTCCTGCTGCTTGGTTCTGACTGCGGGAGGTCATTTTTTCTTGTGAGATGCGTGAGGCTCTCCCTTCACTCGGATAGCGACCACTGTCTGGTCGTCGAACGTTTCTACGCCGGCGGAGTGCTCCGCGGCGGCTTTGAAAAGTGAGTCGACAACACAATCCGCCGATTTGCCCCCGCATTCCGCAATGATTCTCTCAACCCGGCTTCTGCCAAAGAGTTCGCCCTTGCGGTTGCGCGCGTCGAGGATGCCGTCGCTGAAGAACACGAACAGATCCCCCGGCTTCATGCGGAACTTGAACTCATCGTAGTCGGCATCATCGAACAGGCCGAGAGGCAGGCCCGTCGCTTCGATGACCTCGTTTTTCCCCCCATGCACGTAAATGGGGCGGGGAAGTCCGGAGTTCGCGACGGTCAGAGTGCGATGCTCGTCGTCCCAAACCGCATAAATGATCGACACGAACTGCGCCTCAATCCGCCGCTCTGCCAGTGAAAGGTTCACCGCGGAGAGCATTTCTGCCGGTCCAGGTTCGATGGGAGCATGCGAGCGAATGATTCCGCTCACCAGCGCCGCATAGATAGCTGCCGGTGCGCCTTTGCCGCTGACGTCGCCAATTGCGATGCCCAGCCGCGACATGGAATATGGAACAAAGTCATAAAGGTCGCCGCCGATGGCACGTGCAGGAACAAATTTTGCCGCAACATCGAGATGAGCGAGCTTGGGATTGGTCTGCGGCAAAAGGCGTCCTTGCAGTTCCCGGGCCAGCGCGAGATCGCGCTCGAGTCGCCGTTCCTGCCGCTCGATTTCCTCATACAGCCGCGCATTCTCGATGGCGATGCCAATCTGGGCTGCGAGCGTGGTCATCGTGCGCTGGTGATCTTCGGTAAAGAATCCGCGCCGGGTATGCTCAAGATCGAGCACTCCGATTACTTTTCCTTTGTAAATGAGCGGAACAGCCAGCTCCGAGCGCGTTTCCGGATTGGCTTCGACATAGCGCGGATCCTTAGTGACGTCGGGAGCGAGCACCGCGTGTTTGCTGGCGGCCGCCGTGCCGACAATCCCACGACCGATAGGGATCACGTGTTTGAGATGAATATTCTCGTTAAACCGAAGCGAGAAACGATGCTGCAGCGTTTCGCCGGAGGAATCGAGCAGCAGAATACTGAACATCTGGTAATCGATGAGCCGCCGCACCAGTTCAGCAATACGGCCGAGCAGTTCATCCAGATTCAAAATCGACGTCAGCTCGCGGGCGATTTCGTTGAGCAGCAGAAGGATACGCGCCTGCTTGGTCGTCCGGGTATAGAGCTGTGCGTTTTCAATGCCAGCCGCCATGCGTGATGCGACCAGGGTCAGCATGCGGCGATGTTCTTCGGTGAAATACCCGGGCTCGCGCGCTTCGATATCGATTACGCCGATCACACGGTTCTTGGTGATCAGGGGTATGGCCAGCTCGGAACGCACATTGGGAATTGCTTCGATGTAACGTGGATCCTTCGCGACGTCGTCAATCAGGATCGCCTGCCGCAACTGCGCGGCCTGCCCGGTGACGCCCTCGCCCACCTTGATCCGGCTGCGCTCGGCAAATTCGGGAGGATATCCGACCTGAAACCGAAACCTCATTTCCTGGGTTTTTTCATTCAGCAGGAGAATGGCAAAGATCTCGTAGTCGATCACCTTGCGCACGACTTCAGCGACGCGCCGCACAGTCGTATCAAGATCGAGGGACGTGGCCAACACGTCAGCCACGTCGAGCAGCAGCGACTCGACCGGCAGAGCCTCCGGTTTAGACATGACAGAAGTCATTCTTCGTATGATAGCAGCCGCGCTCGCGGCTTCCTGCTCGTGCCGCAGGCCGCGGCGATCGGCCCTTAGCTGCTCTTCGCCAAGCTGGCGAATTATGCTCGGGGTACGATGCAGATGTCGGCAAGATTGCGATATTTCTCTGCGTAATCGAGCCCGTAGCCTACTACAAATTCGTCCGGAATCTTGAATCCCACATAATCGCCTTCGAGCGGAAGCTTGCGGCGCGACGGTTTGTCGAGCAAGGCTGCCACTCTCAGAGACCGGGGCTGCCGCGCCATCAGCATTTTCTTCAAGTAGGTCATGGTTAGCCCCGTATCGAGAATGTCTTCGACCAGGATGACATTCTTGTCTTTGATCGACTGATCCACGTCTTTCAGCAGCCTGACCTCGCCGGTCGAGTCCCAGCCGCTTTGCAGTTCGCTCGCGGGGCTGGGGCGGTTGCCGTAGCTGGAAACGCCGATAAAGTCGAAGGTGGCGTCGAGATCGACGTGCCGGGCGAGGTCGGAAAGAAAAATGGCGGCGCCCTTCAACACGCCCAGCAGAATAATGGATTGCCCGGCGAACTCCGACGTGATCTGCGCGCCCAGTTCGCTCACGCGCTTTGCGATGTCCTGACGCGGAATCAGCACCTTCAGTTCTGCCATGGCGTTTCATATTAAACTAGCGGGGAGATTGCAGAAAGAACTATGCATTCAGCGGGCGCCCCTTCGAATCAAATTCGGCGGTGGCGTTCCGGGCCGTTGTCGACACGGATGGCTAGGGAGCTAGGAAGAAATGAATCTGAAGGGCATCAAACTCACTTGGCTGGGCCACGCAACGTTTCGTATCGAGACTCCAGCCGGCAAAACCGTCATCATCGATCCCTGGATCATGGGTAATCCCATGTGTCCGGAATCCGAAAAGAAAGTGAAGAAGGTCGATGTCCTGCTGTGCACCCACGGCCACGGCGACCACATTGGTGACGCCGTGGAAATCTGCCACCAACACAATCCGATCGTCGTCGGGATTCCGGAACTGGCTCGTTGGCTGGGGAAAAAGGGCGCCAAGCAAATCGCCGAAATGAACAAAGGTGGCACCCAGACTGTCGGAGATATCAAAGTCACCATGGTCCACGCTGATCACTCTTGCGGGATTCAGGATGGCGACGAACTTGTCTACGGGGGCGAGGCCTGCGGGTATATCGTCGAATTCTCCAACGGAGTAAAGATCTATCATGCGGGCGACACGAATGTATTCGGCGACATGGCTATCATCCGGGAACTGTATAGTCCAGAAATCGCCATGCTTCCCATCGGGGACCACTACACGATGGGACCGCGCGAGGCCGCATATGCCTGCAATCTACTTAAGCCAAAAACCCTCATCCCCATGCACTTCGGGACTTTTCCAGTACTGACGGGACGTCCGAGCGCAGTGCAAAAACTGGTTCCAGGTGTCGAGGTGTTGGAGATGAAGCCCGGCGTAACCATCGGCGGATAAGGCTTCCTGATTACTTGAAGGTGAAAGGCAAGCGCGTGACCCAAAGTAAGAAGAAAGAAGAGCGACCCAGTTGGCGACACTACAACTTCGTCACGGCCGGGCCGGTGGACGACTACCTGTACACGATGCTCCCCAAGCGCAACGAGGTGCTGGTGGAAATGGAAGACTACGCTACCGAGAACAAGGTCCCAATCGTAGGACCGGTAGTGGCACGCGTACTGCAGCAGCTGGCGATGATGATCGATGCGCGAAGCGTTTTCGAACTCGGCTCGGCCATCGGATATTCCACGATTTGGTGGGCGCAGGCAGTGGGCGACCGAGGCGAGGTCGTTTACACGGACGGGGATAAGAAGAACGCCGAACGTGCCCGCGGTTACTTCGCGCGCGCCGACGTCTCGAATCGCATCATTGTTCACACCGGCGATGCACTGGAATTTCTTTCTGAGCAAAAACGCGAGTTCGACATCATCTTCAACGATGTCGACAAAGAAGATTATCCGCGCGTCTTGCGGTTGGTAGGTCCGCGCCTGCGGAAGGGAGGGCTGTTTATCACTGACAACGTGTTATGGAGTGGACGAGTGGCGGACAAGAATTCCTCCGATGCCGAGACCAAGGCAATCCTCGAATTCAACCGCAGGCTCACCGAGTCGCCTGAGTTCTACACCACGATCCTGCCCATTCGCGACGGTCTTGCTGTGGCGGTAAAGAAGTAACCGGCTACCCGCTTTGCCGCTTCCATAGCCCGTCATCGACTCCTCCCCAGTCCTGGAGGCTGAATTCAGCCACTACCTTCCCTACTTTTTAACCTTCCCGTAACAATCCTCGACTATATTTCCGCCATTCACGCGGGTTCAAAATCTCGATTCTGACCAAAGGAATCTTTCATGGCCACTGCAGGTTCTACCGTCCTCGATGCGAAAATCTCCCGTTCGCCTGGCAAGATCGGGATGATCGCCTTCGGAGTGGTCCTCGTCATCGGCTTTTCCTACGCGGCGTCGCATTTGCTCGGCGATCTCTCCAATGTCCACAGCGAGTCTGTTCTCCCTTATGTTCTGCTAGGCGTCGCGCTGTTGGTAGCGCTCGGATTCGAATTCGTAAACGGATTTCACGACACCGCCAACGCCGTAGCTACGGTTATTTATACGCATTCCCTGGAGCCTCACGTGGCGGTGGTTTGGTCGGGTTTCTGGAACTTCCTGGGAGTCATGGTCTCATCGGGGCTGGTTGCGTTCAGCATCATCTCGCTGCTGCCGGTGGAATTGATTTTGCAAGTGGGCAGTAAAGCGGGATTCGCCATGGTTTTCGCGCTGCTTGTCGCGGCGATTATCTGGAACCTCGGTACATGGTACTTCGGCTTGCCCGCCTCGAGTTCCCACACGCTCATCGGGTCCGTCATCGGCGTGGGCATCGCCAACCAAATGCTCTCGGGGAAGAGCGGCACATCGGGTGTCGACTGGGGACAAGCCGCAAACATCGGCAAATCATTGTTGCTCTCTCCGCTCGTCGGATTTGCCGTAGCGGCGCTCCTGTTGCTGGCGGCGAAAGCGCTCATCCACGACGAGAAGCTCTACCGTGCCCCGGAAGGCAACGAGCCCCCTCCGTTCTACATTCGCTGCCTGCTCATTTTGACTTGCACAGGGGTCAGCTTCTTCCACGGTTCTAATGACGGCCAGAAGGGGATGGGACTGATCATGCTCATCCTGATCGGAACCGTGCCGACCGCTTACGCGCTCAACCACGCCGTGAGTTATAAAGAATCGCAGGACTTCATCGCAGTCTCGCAGCAGGCCGCGAATGTTCTCGACCATTACGTAACGCCCGGCGCGGTCATCGGCGATCCGCGCGACGACGTGACCGACTATATCCGGACCAAGCAGTTCAACGCCAACACCATGCTTGCCATGCGTACCTTGGTCAATGACATCGGCACCGAAACCAGCCTCTACAAGGAACTGAAGAATGTGCCAAGTGACCGCGTTCGCAACTTCCGCAACGATCTGTATCTGGTAAGCGAGGCGCTTCGTCTGACGGCGAAATCGGGCCTGCCGAAATTCGCGCCAGCCGATGCCGCCATTCTGGCAAACTACAAGAAGCACGTCGACCATTCGACGCGTTTCATCCCAACCTGGGTGAAGGTGGCCGTCGCCATGGCACTTGGACTGGGAACTATGGTTGGCTGGAAGCGGATTGTGGTCACGGTTGGCGAAAAGATCGGCAAAGAGCACTTGACTTACGCTCAGGGAGCCGCTGCGGAAATCACCGCGATGGCGACGATTGGAGCAGCCGATGGCTTTGGTTTGCCGGTCAGCACTACGCACGTGCTTTCGTCCGGCGTCGCCGGAACCATGGCCGCCAATCATTCCGGCATCCAGATGAGCACGGTGCGCAACCTGGCTCTGGCCTGGGTACTCACCCTTCCAGTCGCGATGGTATTGTCGGGATCGTTGTTCTGGCTCTTCCGAACGATCTTCTAGCCGAGTCAGATCCGGTTGCCGTTCGGCGATGAAGGCTGGACCTATTTCGGCATCGGTTGAAACAGTTCGGCGTCGATGGTGATGATGATGTCGTCACCTACAACTGCGGGAGCGCCGTTCACGCCGAAATCGTGGCGATTGATTTTCGTCGTCGCCGACGCGCCAATCCGCTGGTTGCCCCATGGATCTTTCATTGCGGGGGACGGTCCATCCACATCGAGCACGACTTCCTTGGTCACGCCGTGAATGGTCAGATCGCCGGTGATTTGCAGCTTTCCCGCGCCCTCTGCCTTCACTTGTTTGGAATGGAAGGTGATCGTCGGATACTTCTGTACCTCGAGGAAGTTGGGACTGCGCAGATCGTTATCTCGCATTTCAACGCGCGTATCGACGGAACTAGCCTCGATCGTAGCCTCCAGAGAAGTCTTTGAGGGATCGGTCGGGTCATACGTCGCCGACCCGCTCACCTTTGTGAATGCGCCGCGCACCGTCGAGACGCCCAGGTGACGGACAGAAAACTGCGCCGACGAGTGATTGGGATCGATCTTCCACGTTCCCGCTTGTGCCGCGGCGGTAGCAGCGATGGTGAAAGTGGTGACGACCGTCAATAGCAAGCGCATTTGGCACTTCTCCTGTCTAAATAATCGAATTCTGACCCTAAATGGACTTTACCGGAATCGCCAGCAGATCCTCGACTAGTCCCACTTCCTTCTGCAGGAACGGCTCGGCATACGTCACGCCGCCCAACATGCCGTAAAACCGGGCCATGGCCTCCACGCGCGCGCGGATTTCATCGTGGGCCGGGAACAGATCTCTCCCGGCTTCCTGGTCGCTGAATTGCGACTTGTACGCCAGGATGGAATCGAACTTTCTCTGAAACTGATCGCTGATATCGACGACGAAGGTCGGCCGCACGTCGTAGTAGAGAGTTGCATAGACGATTTTGAAAGGACGATGAGGCGGAGCAGAATCGGAGTCGTTGTTCTGACTGGCCCCTGAGCCCAAGCCGGTGGTCGCCAGCTTTGCCAGCCCGGCCAAGAAGCAGGCCTCGTACCCCAGAACCGAAGCGGTGTAGTGATCCGGATGCCGCCCCTTCCAGTAGGGAAGAATGACGACTCGCGGCCTTGTCTCGCGGATGACCGCCGCGACTTTCAACCGGTTCTCCCAGGTGTTTTCAACGCGGCCGTCGGGAAGATCGAGAGCACGCCGCCAGCTTACGTTCAGTACCTTGGCCGCGCCTTCCGCCTCCCCGGCTCGGTCCTCGATCGTGCCACGCGTTCCCATTTCCCCCTGCGTCAGGTCTAGAATGCCAGTGCGCTGTCCGCGCTGCGCGGCTTTCAGCAGCGTGCCGCCGCAGGTTTGCTCCACGTCGTCGCGGTGGGCGGCAATCGCCAGAATATCAAGAGGCGCAGAGAGCATGAATCTGGAAGCGTACTAGGGTGCTGGGTCAGCGCGCAACCCGTCTGCTCGCTGATGCACAAAACGGCCGGCCGCTCGCGACCCGCACGGTACCGATCTCTTGCGGTGCGCATATGACAACGAGGGGGTCTGAATGTCCTTCAAGAAGATATTTCACAATGGCAGGGAGATACGAGCGGGATGGCGACTTCTGATTTTCTGCGTCCTATTCGTTGTGGTTGGACGTCTCACACGAAGGGGGATGGAGCTCTTGCATCTGCCCGATTATCCCCCTCTGCATCCCGTGGACTTGATGATCGGGGAGGGTGGCACTCTCTTCGTCGCAGTGATTGCAACGGTTATCATGGCGCGTCTCGAACGCCGCCGCCTCTCCGTTTACGGCATTCCGACTGTCCGCCAACTCTTCGGGCGGTTTTTCTGGATTGGCGCTGCCTGGGGCTTGGCAATGCCGTCGGCCATTATTCTCTTGATCTTCCTTGGCGGGGGCTACCACGTCCACGGCCTCAACTTGACGGGCGCCGAGCTGGCTAAATTCGCGAGTCTCTGGATCCTCACAAACCTCCTCATCGGATTCAGCGAGGAGATCACATATCGCGGGTATTTCTTGTACACGCTCGCCGACGGCATTGGATTTTGGGCCGCTGCCTTGATCAATGCCCTTGGTTTCGGGGCTTTGCACTACTACACGAAGCCTTACGAGCGCTGGGAAGATTGGGTGGCCGTCTCACTGCTGACGATTTTCATTACCCTCGCGCTGCGCCGTACCGGCAACCTTGCCTTCTCGATCGGCATGCACGCTGCCTTTGATTTTGGGTTCATTTATGTTTTCTCGGGAATGAATGGAGGAGAGTTTGGCTTTGGGCGCCTGCTGAAAGCAGATTTTCCGGGTTCGATCAGGCTCACCGGCGGGATGCTTGGGCCGGAAGCGAGCTGGTTCTGTTTTCTCGTTGCTCTCGCTGCAATCTTAATGTTGCACTTCAAGTATCGCGAGGCGAAGTGGCCGGCGCTCCCGGAGGTTGAATGCGGAAGCAAGAAGGCGAGCTGAGACCTCGGAGCTATTTTTTTCTTTCGACCAGGAACCGCGCCAGTTCTTTCAGTGGATCTGCGTGCTCGCCAAAGCTGTCCAGTTCCGCAAACGCCTCGTTTACCAGGGCATCTGCCTTGCGTACCGACGCCTCAATCCCGAACAGAGAAGGGTACGTAGCTTTCTCGGAGGCAGTGTCCTTTCCGGCGGTCTTGCCCAGCTGTTCCGAAGTCTGGGTCACGTCAAGAACGTCATCCACGATCTGAAAGGCCAGGCCAATCGCAAGTCCGAAGGCTCTCAGCTTCGCGACCTGGCTGTCCTTGGCACCGGCGTAGAGTCCGCCGCTGACCAGGCAGGACGTGATCAGCGCAGCCGTCTTCGAGCGGTGGATGTACTCAAGCATTTCCGCTGTCGGCTGCGTATGTTCCGCCTCCAGATCGACGACCTGTCCGCCAATCATGCCGTCGACCGTGCCAGTGCCACGGGCGACCTCTTCCACGATGCGCACGCGGGCGTCAGCCGGACACTTCAATCGTGCCAACACTTCATACGCCTGCGTCTGCAAGGCATCCCCGGCCAGGATGGCCATCGCTTCCCCGAATACTTTGTGACAGGTCGGCCGTCCGCGGCGCAGGTCGTCGTTGTCGAGCGCGGGCAGGTCGTCGTGGATCAGCGAGTAAGTGTGGAGCATCTCCAGAGCTGCGCCCAGTTCTTCAATCCCTGCCGGCAGCGATCCCGCGACCATGCGTCCCGCTTCCATGCACAGGATTGGCCGCAATCGCTTGCCACCGGCAAACACGCTGTGACGCATGGCCTTGTGAATCGAAGTGGGAGGCCTGGTTTCGAGGGGAATGAGGCGATCGAGAGCGGCATCGGTCAGCTGCCGTCCTTGTTCAAGCGTCTCCTTGAGCATGCGGAGTGAGTATAACAAGGCAGACTCTTGTAGAGTCGATCGAGACGAGAAGACAGCAAGGAAAAAGGACGCCCGCAGGCGTCCTGTCGGAATAGCAAGTTGCTAAGCGGCCGCGGTCCTCGAAACCGCCACGCTCCGAAGCACCGAAGTCAGCAAGCTGGCCACGTCGTCGGCCGGACAGACGTCACTGGCTCCTGCCTCCAGGGCCGCCATCCACATCTCCTCGTCGGGAACACGGTGGGTGCAAACGATCGGCAGTGCGGGGAAGTCTTTGTGCAGACTCTCCACGTCGGTCAGACGCCAATGCTCGATGTTGAGCACTACGGCTTCGGGATTGTTCTTAGCCACGTTCTCCCGCAGTTCTTCGCGGGATCCGGTCAGGTGCACTGCAAAGCGAGGACGCAATCCGCCGGCCAGGGACCGCGCGACGCCAGGATCTTTCTCGAGAACAACTACACTTTGAGCCATACTTCCCCCGATCTTCAACCGGTCGTCAACGATAGACGTCAACGTTCGACTAGGGCTGCGGGGCGGGGCTGGGAAAACCGCGACGCCACAGGCAATCTACATTTCTCGAGTCGTGGCAGAATCCTAGACGACTAGCGGCGCGCAGGGGCCCTTTCTGCCTCCGGCTCGAATGGTTCGGCCTGGAGCTTCCCGTTCTTCTTCAGCAGGATCTCGACTTTTCCTTCCGCCTGCTCCAGCTCTTTTCGGCAGGTGGAAGAAAGCTGCATGCCTTCTTCGAATAGGGTCAAAGACTTCTCCAAAGGGACTTCGCCCCTCTCCAGTTCCTGTACTATTTTCTCCAATCGCTGGAGGCACTCTTCGAATTTGGCCAACGGGTGTTTGCTCCTTCCTATTTAATGCAACTATTCTGGCGCGGTGTCCAGTCTTTTTTTGCAAATACTCACCACGAATGGGACGAAGGCTCCCGGATTGGAACCCCTCAGGCCGTAGTTGCGGGACGGGACGTCCCGAGGGCCTCCAATACGTCGACCGCCGCGCTATACCGCCCCAGCGGCGCGCTGATTTGTGCTCCCTGCACCATTTGCCGGGCGGCTACCAGCATCTCTCGCGCAATGGCAATCCCTTCTTCCTTAGCTGCTTCGGGGCTCCGAGCCTTCGCCATGCGCTCCAGGATTGCCTCAGGCACCGATACCCGCAGCTCGTTCTTCATAAATTCCGCATTCCGCACACTGACGAGCGGCCAGATTCCGGCCACTACCGGAATCCGGCAATGCTCGATACGCCGGAGGAAGTTCTCCAACAGACGCAAGTCGAACACGGGTTGGGTGACCGCGTATTCCGCTCCGGCTTGCACCTTGTACTCGAACCGGCGAATCTCTTCGTCCAAATCGGTAAGCCCGGGGTTGGCGCCCACGCCGATGACAAAGCCGGTCCCGGTTCCGATGGCGTTTCCTCCAAGATCAAGCCCGCGGTTCAGGTTTTGCACGATATTAACCAATCCGATCGCGTCGACGTCAAAAACCGCGGTTGCATCGGGATAGTTGCCCATCTTGGGTGGGTCGCCAGTAATGCAAATCAAATTCTTGATGCCCATCGCCGCAGCGCCCAGCAGGTCACTCTGAATCCCCAGCACGTTCCGATCCCGGCAGGTGTAGTGAAGGATGGCATCTATGCCCACATCCCGCTGAATGAGCAGCGATAGAGCCTGGTTGCTCATACGAGCCGAGGCCCGTGGGCTATCGGGGATGTTGACGGCATCTACCCCCACAGACTTCAGAAAGCGCGCCCCTTCAACTTCTTTCCGGATATCCGTTCCCTTCGGAGGCACGATTTCCACCATCGTCACAAACTCGCCCTGCGACAGCTTTGCTCCTAATCGCGATCTCGTTTCCAGAGGCACGGCCGGAACTGCCGTGGGCGCAGACTGGTTTCCGATGACGTGCGCCGCAGCCGTCCGTCCTCGAGCCTCGCCCACCCGAAGTGCCGATTTCATGACACGGATATGCTCCGGCGTGGTTCCACAACACCCGCCCACCAATCGCACGCCGGCTGCCACGAACTTGCGGGCATAGCTGGCCATGTACTCCGGTGAGCACAGATAGATATTCCGGCCCTCTACCGATCGCGGAATGCCGGCGTTGGGCTGCGCCGACAGCGGAAGGGACGTTGCTCCCCGCACCCGCTCGATCGCATCCAACATCGCCACCGGACCGACGCTGCAATTACAGCCAATGACATCGGCGCCCCACTCTGCCAGCTTGGGAGCGAATGTCTCGGGATCTGAACCATCGAGGCAGTTACCATCCTCGTCAATCGTGACCTGTGCCACGATGGGCAGGGAAGCGCTCACCTGGCGTGCCGCGAGGATCGCCTGATGAATCTCTTCCAGATAGCCGAAGGTCTCCAGAACGAGCAGGTCCACCCCGCCTTCCAGCAGTGCTTCAACCTGCTCGCGAAACGCCGCGCGCGCCTCTTGGAACGAAGTCTTCCCCAGCGGTTCGATTCTGGTTCCCAGCGGGCCAACCGATCCTGCTACCCAAACATCGAAGCTCTTGGAAGCCTCGCGCGCCAGCCGCGCACCTGCTCGATTGATGTCGCGCACCTTATCGCTCAAACTATGCCGGGCCAGGCGGAAAGAATTGGCCCCGAAAGTATTGGTTTCAATAATTTCGGCCCCAGCTTGCAGGTAGTCGTGGTGAATGCCGCGTATCAGTTCTGACTGGGAGAGATTCAGTTCGTCGTAGCACCGGTTGATGAAAATGCCTTTGCCATAGAGCAGGGTCCCCATCGCTCCGTCGCACAACAGAGGGGATTGTTGGATGCGGGTTAGAAAGTCAGCTGCCATGCTATTGGCTGAGAATACAGGATGATCGCCACTTCATGCATCTCTCAGGTGGTACGAAAGCGTCGGCAACTGCAGGTCGATCTGACTTTTCTTCGATGAAGTGGCGCATGAGGAGGAGTGCCGGGTCTGTTATAATCCACCATTTCGCAACTAAATATCCCTTTTTCATGTCCTTAGGAGCCTCTCGTTTGAAGAGACGCGTTCTCGCTCTAGTACTAGTGTTATGGGTCGGCGTGGGTTTGATTGCCTGTGGCGGTTATAGCGCCAAGTTGCCACCGAGCGGTCTGGCGGATCGCGTACTGGCCTCGCAGGAAGTCAGCGCCACAAGGTCGTTCGGTGGCCTCGTCGTCATCAACGGTTTCAACGACACTCTGGCCGCGGTTCACGAACTGAGTGCAGGAAATTCCCCCGGACTCATGGCCATCTCTCCCACTCGCAACATCGTGGTTGCTTTCGACTCCAACAGCAATTCCGTCTATGCCGTGAGCACCACGACTGAGGCCAATCTGGGGACGGTGCAGCTTTCGGGACCGACCTATAGCATGGTTGTTCCCACTGCGGAAGCAAACGGTTACGCTGCCGTCCCCTCGGCCAGGGTCGACGGCTTTTCCTTCGTCGGTGCGGTGGTGGCGATGAATCTCTCTACGGGAGCGACTCTCAATATCGCAGTTCCCAGCGCCGAAACCGTGGTCGCGAACACGACCGGAGCCCAACTGCTGGTTTTCAGCAACGGTTCCGATTCCATGACGGTCCTGAATCCGACCTTTGCCTCTCCTCCAGTCGACACAAGCTGTCTCGCGAATACTCCGAATCTGGTGTGCACGATCGTTCCGGGTTTCAGTCGGCCGGTGTACGCCATCATCAATGGCACGAACGCGTACGTTTTCAACTGCGGCTTCCAGTGCGGCGGAACTCAGCAGGCGAGCATCATGGTCGTCAACCTTGGAACTCTTGCCATCACCAATACGATCCCGGTGAATGGTGCCACCTACGGAATGATTGTCGGCTCGAATTTGTATGTTGCCGGACTGGGAACACCCACCGGTCCGCTCTGCGCCTCGATTCCCAGCGCCGCTCCCACGGCCGCTACTTATTGTGGAACTTTAGACATCATCGATCTGAACACCCTCCTCGATCCTTACTACAACAATCCAAGCATGGAAATCGCCATTACCGATGGTACCCACGACGAGATGGACATGAGTTCGAACGGTCAGCTTTTCGTGGGGTCCTACGATTGCACCAACATCGGAAGTGTCAACAATCCGAACGGGGAAGTCCGCGGCTGTCTGGCCATCTATAACACCAACAACAATACCGTGGTCTTTCCTCCGGACAACGGCGACGTAAACGGGCTGCAGAGTTTTTCCACTCGCTACGTTGAATACGTTGCCCAAGGCGGCAACCTGCGCGTCTACGACACGGTCCACGACATCCTGCTCATCAATGACTTCGTGCCGCAAGGGAGCATCAATATCACCGGCTACGTGGGCGACGTAAAGGCGATTGATTTCTTCTAACTCTGGCCGATGAGGGGGCGAGGCGCTATTCCTGGTAAGGCTTTCCGTCTAGAGAAGTGGTGCCTTGTTTCAGCTCCACGATTCGCTCTGCTAACCAGCCCGGTCTCCCGATGCTTCCCATTTGTAATCAGTTCGTATGGATTTCCGTCTTTGCGATCAGGTACAGTCCTCACAAAATGCTGGTCGGTAATTAAACTGGCTTCCTTCCCGTTCAGTTGAAAGCACTCGATCTTGGTCACGGCTTGATCGCTGACGGACAGAATCCAATCAGAGTTTTGTTTCATTCCCTCTTCTATTTCATGGCGATCGAGTACGCTCCCGTCCACCAGTGTCAAAGTCAGGTCCGTGCAAAGGAGTGCATCATGGCCGGCAAATCTTTAGCCTCCGCCGCTTCAATCGACTCGTCTATCTTCGCCTGAATCTCGGATCGTATCCAGTTCTCCTGGTCGGTCAACGGAATAGTGCGATCGCACGGGCTCTTGCTGAACCCGGCCGAAGCGCTGAGCAAAACTGATGCGATTGTCCAAGTGAATCTGTTCATCTGGCTTATCTCTGGGAATGGGTCACCTGCAGAAACCACACACGCTGCTCTGTATCTGCGGCACAAGGGGGTGGTTCCCGTGGAAACTGACGTTGGCGCTTCTCGAGGCCCGGCGTGCCTCGTTTACTTTGATGGCTCCATCACCAGCCGGTGCACCTCGGCCGCTTCCACCGCCTTTGGGCTGAAGGGCAAAGTAAACGTCGTTCCCTCGTACCACGCTTTCCATTGATCCATGTAGTACGGGCTCAGGAAGTTCCCGCCCTGACCTGTCACCGTGTTCAGTGTCGACTGATCCAGGTCTGCGAGATTCGCAGTAAATCGCTGCGACGGCCCATGCAGCCGTGTGACCGCCTTCACTGTGTATGCGCTCCCCGACTGAGGCTGTACTCCCGGCCCCGACCAATACTTGACAATCGGGATCCTACCCAGAATCGGGTGCTGGATGTTGACCGCGTTGAATGCTCCCCAATGCCAGCTGGCCAGATCTCTTGGGACTTCCGGACCGTTGACTGCTGCATCGACCGCCGCAGTCAGCAGGTCATCGAAAGTCGAATATTTTTCCGGAAGCCAGCGCTTGGGGCGGTGCAACAAAACGTTTTCCAACCAGACCGAACGCATCTCCCACGAGTAGGTCTTCCAGCTGAGCACCTCATCTTCCTTGTCCGGATCCGCCGGCACCCTTCCCAGCTTCGGTTCGAGGAGCAACCGTCTCAGCTCCCGAATTGAGTTTTCTGCGATCGTCGGCGCCGGCGAAGACGCCTCCATCCTTCCATCCCAATTTCTCATCAGCTCGGCCGCCTCTTTCACGCGCGCCGAAGGCCTTGACGCGTGATCGACCGCGTAGACGAGCCGTTCCGCTACAAAGAAGTCGGCCTCCGAGTGGATGTCAGTTTGCAATGCGAGCATGTCTGCTGCAGAGAATTGCCGTCCCGACTCCAGTACGTGGTAAATGCGTTCTGTGCGCCACGGAGCCTCCCATTCCATGCTGATCGAGTTGGGATACTTGTCCGGCGTAATCCTTCCATTCGCCGTCGCGATAATTCCCGAGGGCGGGTTGTATATGCTCGGCAGCTTGTCAAACGGAATATAAGAGACCCACTCGTGCGCGTCGTCGGCTCCGCTGACCGGAAGGCTGCCATCACCGGCTGCGCGGATCGGCACCTTGCCGGTGGTCTGATATCCAATGTTGCCGTCGACGTCGGCGTAAACCACGTTTTGCCCGGGTGCGTCCAGTTGCGAGAAAGCGTGTCGAAACTCATCCCAGTTCTGCGCCACATTCACGTCGAAGAAGGGAATGCGCAGTCCGTCATAGAGCGTCCAACGCAGCGCCAACGGCCTCGTTTCGCCCGGGACCAGTTCCGTAATGATGGGACCGTGCCGCGTGATCTTCACATCCACCGTCACATCCGGCATGCCCTTGACGTGGATCACTTCCACGCGATGCTCCGGCTGAACCCACCCGCGCGGAGTCTGATACTCCCCTTGCGCGTTGAAGTTCTCGATGTAAACGTCGGTCACCGTCGGGCCGACATTCGTAAATCCCCACGCGATCCGCTGGTTGTGTCCCACAACTACGTAAGGCATGCCCGGCAGCGTCACTCCGGCCACGTCCAGGCTCCCTGCATGCAGGTGCGCCTCGTACCACAAATTCGGCATCTGGTGACCGAGGTGCATATCGTTCGAGAGCAGCGGCTTGCCCGTGACCGTGTGCGCTCCGGAAACCACCCAGTCGTTCGATCCATTCACCGGCACGCCTTCTACGGGCAAATCTTGCCCAGCCTGATCTCTTCGAATTTCAGCTTCCGAGCCCTTGCGCACGATCGCAGGAGATATTCGTTGTGTGACCGAATCATCCGGACCATCCTCCTCCTCATCGTCGTCGGAGTCCGTTGCGTTGCTGTCCGGCTGATCCAAATCGGCCCGCATCACAGTCGGCGGACGGTCGTGCCACGAGCGGTTTACATACAAGTCCGCGGTTAGCTCCGGTCCCAGCTTGGCCAGAACCTTTTCTCGCGCCAGCGCGTCGTAAAAGTAGTGATAGTTCAAATCTTTGACCATCGAGTTGGCGATGACGATCGAGTCCTCGGCATTCCAGGGTTTCGGCTTGTAGCCCAGGATGCGGAACTCGATCGGCAGTTTGCCGGCGTGTGTACTGATGAATGCATTGACTCCGCGCGCGTAAGTCGCGAAAAAGGTTTGATCGCGCTGGCTGGCCGCATCGAGAGACTTTTTCGCCGCCGCCCGCAGGCCGAGAATCCTTTGCTCTCGATCCAGCTTCAGCGTGTCCTCACCCAGAATTTCCGAGAGTTCTCCGCTGGCAAAGCGCCGCATCACGTCCATCTGCCACAGCCGGTCTTGCGCAGTCACGTACCCTTGCACGAAGAAGAGATCTTCCAGATTGCCAGCCTCAATGGTGGGCACGCCGTGGCGGTCGCGGGTCACCGTTACCGGCCCGGAGAGTCCAGCCACCTGCAGCCGCCCATCCAGCTGCGGCAAGGCAGAATGCGCAATGTAGTAGGCGTAGCTCACGCCGGCGGCCAGAATGACCAGTGCTGTCACCAGCAGCCAGAACAGAATGCGGACGAGCAGGGAACGCCGCGAGATCGGTAAATGGACTTCTGCCAGAGTACTCATGCGCAATCTTTGATTGTATTCCAGGAGCAAGTGCCCCTCCTCCAGCTGAAAATGAATTTCATTTTCAAGATGCCGGAATGATATTCTGACTCGCTCCTCCATTTCCCATGCTGCACAAGCGCATCGACGATCAGCCCACCATCTCCCGCCAGATGGTTCGCGAAGCCCAGGAGATCCTCCACCGTCACCTCAAGCGCGTGGGCCTGAAGCAGACCGGCCAGCGCGACACGATTCTACGCACCTTCCTCGAAACCCGCGATCACCTTTCCACCGACGAGTTGCACCGCCTCGTCCAGAAGAAAGACGCCCGCATCGGCTACACGACCGTTTATCGCACGCTGAAACTGCTGGCGGAATGTGGACTCGCCAGCGAGGTGGCCTTTCACGATGGCATCGCTCGTTTCGAGCATCAGTACAACCGCCGTAGCCATCACCACATGGTCTGCACCGAATGCGGAGGTTCCGTCGAATTTTTTTCCCAGGAAGTCGGCCAGCTCGAACAGGAGATTGGTCGGAGGTACCACTATCTGACCACCCGGCACACGTTTCAGATCTATGGAGTCTGTGAGGACTGCAGGAAAAAGAATCACGCCCCGCATCCCCTCTGATATCGTCCCCTCAGCGGGGCGGGCTCTCGCTCCAGGCTTGCGGATGGTTCACTTCCGACGGTGACAGGTCGGCACCTTTGATGAGGCAATCCCGGGCCGAGCCGTTCCGGGCCACTTTGATTAAGTCCGATTCGTTCGAGCAAAACGCAGGCGTTCCGCTCTGTCCTGGAACCATCGGATAAGCCACCACCTGATATGTCGCGATCGGCCCATCGGGCGTTTTCGCAGTGCAGCCCTGCAGTTCGAAGATGTAGCCATTCTTCTGGCCGCGTGCCAGATCACGGCTGATTCCCCAGGCTTGCGATAAGTCGGACAAAGAGCAAGTGTAACCGTTCGAGGGATGAGCCTGCGCATACGCGATCTCGGCCGTGTTCAACGTTCGCACCGCAGACACCGCGGAAGTCTCATTCGCTGACATTCGTGCCCGTAGCAGGTTTGGGATTGCGATGGCCGCAAGAATCAAAACCACGGGAATCACAGCCAATCCCGCATAGCCCAGAACGAGCCCCGCCATCGCCAGCCCTCGTCCTTTGAGTCTGCCGGCACTCTTGCGAATTTCCGAAAGCGACAAGTGCCCGAAGATGATGGCCACAATCGCAAAGGGAAGGAAGAAAAAAAGCAGACCGCAGATGAAGCTGAAAATAGCTTTGCCGCTGTTTTCTGGCGGAAACCCGAATGCGGCCGCTGGGTCTGTTGGAGCGGTGCCTGCGGACGAGTCCCGCCCGCAATGTGCGCAGAAGCGCTCGCCTTCCGCCACGCTGTTGCCGCAGCCCGGGCAGAACGAGCTCATCGACGCCCCCTTCCGCAAAGCGCACCGGCTTTGCAGCAGTTTGGGACGATAAAGATACGCCTCGTCCCGCCCAGCGTCAACGCTCGTATCTGTGCCGGCTCGAGATAGAAACCGTTCACGATCCAGCCGCCGCCGTTTGCCGCGACCGCTGCATTTTGATAAGGTGCGCGACAGTGGATCCACTGAATCCCTTGCCGCTTAAGTGCCCCGATTGCGCGGCGCAAATGCCCGCGACAGCCGCGTTCTGCCCCGGTTGTGGACGCTCCATGTCCCCCGCGATAAAGCCGCATAGTACGATGGGTTTCCTGCCCGAAAATCTTGCCGGGGCGATCGCCTACCTTACATTCATCCCGGCCGTCGTTTTCCTCCTGGTCGAGCCCTACAAGAGAGACCGGTTCGTGCGCTTTCACTCGATCCAGTGCCTGCTGGCGTGGATCGCCGGCTTGGTAGTTTGGGCGGTCCTGAGACTCACGTCGCTGGTGTTGTTCTTCATTCCCGTCGCTGGTCCTCTGCTCGTGGTCTTGATCTATGCGGTCGTTATCCTCGCCGCAGTTGTCGTGTGGCTGGTTCTGCTCGTCAAGGCGGTTCAGGGAGAAATCTTCAAGCTTCCGGTTCTCGGGGACATCGCCGGCCGGCTTGCCGCCGCAGCATAGCCTTTGGGATCGAACGCCGCGAGCATCGATTGCTTTCATCGATTTTTTTTGGTACGTTGCCGCAACGCCGCTTGGGGCGGGTCGCATGCTGTCTACTAAACTGCTCGCCTTGAGCGACCGACGAGGAGATCCCTATGGCTTTTTGCAATGCTTGCGGTGCGCAGATTCCAGACGGCGCCACGACGTGTGCGGCGTGTGCTGCCCGAGCCACGGCTGTATCGCCAGCCGCGACCACCGGTGGGTTAAAGGACAACGTCGCAGGAATGCTGGCCTACATCACGATCATTCCGGCCGTCATTTTCCTGGTGATGGAACCGTACAACCGGAGCCGGTTCATCCGTTTTCACGCGTGGCAGAGCGTGTTCTTTAACATCGCCTGGTTTATCCTCTGGATCGCGCTCCGGATTGTCGCCCACGTTCCCATTCTCGGTTGGGCCACCATACTGCTCTGGCCGCTGGTTGGGCTCGCTGGCTTCGTTGTCTGGATCATCCTGCTTTTGAAGGCGAGCCAGGGCCAGATGTTCAAGTTGCCCGTGATTGGCGACATGGCGGAGAAGCAGGCGAACGCCATGTGAAGTGTCGCTGTGCACTCAGCAAGTTTTTGATCGAATCTCGCGCGTTCATTCGTTCGAAAGAATGAACGCGTTTCCCGGGCGGGAGCACGGAACGATGACCTTCGCATCTTCCGTCCTTGACTTTCTTCCTCTAAGCTGTCAATCCTATTAGCTTTTACCCCGCACCGGGACGCACGATGCTAGTGTCATCTTCCGGCTGCGGAAATTTTGGAACGATTGGGGAATTGCTTGCGAGTTCGGGTTTTCTATCACGACAAGTGTTTTGACGGAGCCTCTTCCGCCGCTCTGTTTTCGCGCTTCTATCAAGAGCGCATCCGCAACGATGTCGACTTCATCTTCACCGGCCTGGTGCACCGCGCCGGCGCCCTGTTCGATGAACGCCAGTTCGACGGCGACGAGAACGCCATCGTCGACTTCAAATACTCCAGTTCGCCCAAAATTACCTGGTGGTTCGATCATCATGAGAGCGCGTTTCTCTCTCCTGCCGATGCCGAACACTTCGAGCAGAACCAGAGCAACCGAAAGTTTTACGATCCCGATTTCAAATCGTGCACCAGTTTCATCGCCATGATTGCGCAGCAGCACTTCGGCTTCGATCCCGCACCCGTCGCCGACCTGGTGCATTGGACCGACATCATCGACGGTGCTCTCTATCCCGACGCCAAAACTGCCGTCGAGATGGAAGCCCCGGCCATGAAGCTCACCATGGTGATCGAATCGGCGCCCGATCACGGGTTCGTACCCAATCTCATTCCTCTGTTGGCCACAAAGTCTCTAGCCGAGGTCCTCGAAGAATCCTTCGTGGCGCCGCTGCTTCCGCCGTTGCTGAAGCGTCACCAGCTTTCGATCGGGATCCTCAAAGAGCGGACCGAGTGCAAGGACGGCACCATCTTTTTCGACGTGACCGACCACGATCTCGAGGGCTACAACAAATTCATTCCTTACTATCTTCACCCTGAATCGGTCTACAGCGTGGGCTTGAGCAAGAGCAGTTTCCGCGTAAAAGTCTCTGTGGGATCGAATCCGTGGGCACCCGAGGAGCCTGAGGTAAATCTTGCCCGCATCTGCGAGCGCTACGGCGGGGGCGGTCACGCTCGCGTCGGAGCAATCTCCTTCAACGTGAACCAGCACGCCGCCGCCATCAAGGCTTCGCAGGAGATTGTCGCCGAATTGCGCGCAGCCATTCGCGACAAAAGACGCTGATCTAACGTTCTTTTCGCACGTGAAGGAAGCCAACTTCAGCGGGGTGTGGCCGTTCCTTTCGCAATACCCGTCGGTTCCGCAACCGGTGTCCCGTGCGCGAGGCACGTTTCCGCGTTGCCATCATCGGACGATCGAATCGTTCCCGATTGATCGGCACAGAACGCCTTCCGTCCAAACGTATTTGCATTCGGCGCAGCTATCAGATGAAATGCTGTTGCCGGAGCGCCCGCGCATCCAGTGAGTGTAAATACATAGCCGTATTTCTTGCCGCTCGCCAGGCCGCTGCTGATCAGCATTGCCTGATGCTCATTCGGTTCGCCGCCGCCAAATCCGTCGAGACTCGAAAGAGTGCACGTGTATCCGACGTTCCAATATGTGCTGGCGTATGTTCCTTCCGCGTTGAGAATCCTTCTCATGGCTGCCAGCACCATCCCATCACTTCCCGCTATCTGCGCTACGGGCCCGCTGTGCGGCGTGAATGTGGTATTGGTCTCGATCTGCGGGTGCTGCATCTTCTCTGTAATTGCCTTCAGGAAGTCGGGATCCGCTAGCGGCAAATGCAGCGTGAAAGAGATCTCATTCAATTTCCAGACTTCCCCTTCCTGCTTCATCGAGAAGGTCAGTTGCGGCAAGAACGGTGTGCGTTGCTCCTGCCCGTTCTTGGAAACATGAAATGTCACCTCGATGTCGTCAACGTCGCCGTGCAGCGATTCTTTCTCGACCGTGATATCGGATTTCTGGCCGGTCTTCGGATCCTCGAAACTGAGCAGCACTGCGCCGGTTTCAAACGTTTGTACGCCGTGAGTCTCAATCTGGCTCGCGATCATCGAGTACTGCTGCAGACTGTCCAGCGCGCCCGATTTTTCGAGCGCCGCCCGCGTCGCCACTGGCAGGTGCTTCACGAAAGTTCCCGGCGTCTTGCTGAAGAACATTTCGATCAGCGCTTGCCGCGCGCTCTGAGGTGACGTCCCCGCTTGTTGCGCCCACGAGCAACTGACGCCCACAATCGCGGCCAACAAAAGAATGACGGCTCTTCGCATGGTTTTCTCCTCCTGCGATCCTCCCATTCCCGTCGTTCGTTCTCCAGTTACCGAGGTAAGGTCGAACTCGCCAAAGACGAGCATCATGAATGCCAACGCAGCCCCACAACTCCGCATGCGTTCACCCGGCGACCGTGTTACTCTGCGTTTAGGAATCGCCACTGTTCATGCGCCAACTCGCAGCCATGTCTGATCCCCATCGCGGTCAGCGACGCGTGCTTCGGACTGTCGCCGGTTTTGAATTCGCCAAGGGCATCTTCGTGGTCGTGATGGGATTGTGCGCCATCGCTCTGCTGCACAAGGACACATGGTTGATGGCCGAGAGCCTGCTCGCGCTTTTCCATGTCAACACCGACGCTCGTTCCGCGCAGGTGTTTCTCGATTTTGCTGACAGCCTTACCGACGCCCGTCTGTGGGCTGCCGCCCGCTTCGCCTTCGCCTACGCCGCTCTCCGATTTACCGAGTCCTATGGCCTGTGGCACGAACGCACTTGGGCCGAATGGGTCGCCCTGGTTTCGGGAACTCTACTTCTGCCGCTCGAGGTTCGCGAACTTTTCCGGGGTGTGACCGTGTTGCGCTGCGCCTTGCTCGTCGGAAACATAGCTATCGTTCTCTACATGCTCTACGTCATTCGTGCCAACCACCGCGAACGCCGGAACCTGCCCGCCAGTCCGACGGAGGGCTGAAAGCTGCTCCAGAAGCGGCATTCGCACTGTCCTCTCTGGCATTTCGATCATCTTGGCGCGATAATAGCCGCAGAGATCGGTTCGTTCCCGGGAGGTCCCATGCGTTCATGGCCTGTCTTCGGCTTGCTCCTCGTTTTGGCTGGAATCTGCCTAAACGGCATCTCCGCGGCGCAGGATACAAATTTCTCCTCAGGTCCGCAGTACCTGATGAATTACGGTTCACCGCTGCTGTTCCAGCCCCTTACCACTCCGACCCTGTCTCTTTCTTCCCCGCTCCCGTCGCTGAACGGCTTGGCGGAAGAGGGCTCTGGCGAGCCGTCTTCTCCCGCACTTGGCGGACTCCAAAATCAGGCCCAGATCAACCGCGTCTATTACGGAGTGAGTCCAACCGCTGGTGAGAGCGCTCCCAGCGCCCAGACAGAAACTAGCGAACCAGTTGCCGCCAATCCCAGCGAAATCGAGCTGAGCTCAGCCGAACCTCGCGCCCCCTTGCCATCCAGCATCTTGAACGTCGGAGTCACCGGAATCGCCGATGCGCAGTCGCTACGCGACAGTGGCTATGGCGCAACCCTCGGAGAAGTCGCCGCGTTCTGGAAGGCCAAGAATTCACACGCTTCTCGCATCTACACCAACGCCGATATCGCGCGCCTGCACGGCGGCTAGGTTTGGAAAGCGCACAAGACTTTAAGCACGGCGAAGATTGGCACCTCACGCCTCCCGGCGGCGTCCCATCCCGTTTCGCAGGCTCAAAATCCCTACAATATTCGCGGCCGTCATTCGTCTACAGGAGTGGATGGATGAGCGGGCGAGCATCACCTTGATGACCGAGCAGGACCGTCGCATCTCCGATGTCGTTGCGGAACAGCGATCCCGCCTGACCAATTTCATCCGCAAGCGCGTGCCAAACGAAGCCGACGTCGAAGATCTTCTCCAGGAGGTCTTTTACGAGCTGGTAGAAGCCAATCGCTTGCTCATGCCGATTGAGTACGTCACTGGCTGGCTTTTTCAGGTCGCGCGCAATCGCATTACCGATCTCTTCCGCAAGAAGAGGCCGGAGAACTTCAGCGATCGAGCGGCTGCCGACGAAGAGGGCGAGTTCCTATCGATCGAAGATCTGTTGCCGTCGCCCGATGCCGGGCCGGAGGCGCAGTATTTCCGCCGTGTTCTTCTGGATGAACTGGAACTTGCTCTCGACGAATTGCCTGTTGAGCAGCGTGAAGTATTCGTCGCACATGAACTCGAGGGGCGCAGTTTTAAAGAGTTGTCGGCGGAAACGGGCGTCAGCGTCAACACATTACTTTCGCGCAAGCGCTACGCGGTACTTCATCTGCGGCGACGCTTGCGGCGCGTCCACGACGAGTTCTTGAGGAAATGAGGAATACACGATGAAAAAGAAATGGCTTTTCATGGCTCCGCTGGCAATTCTGGCGATGGCAGTCTTCAGCGCGATCGGCGGCGAAGTGGTTATGCATTTGTGGAATTGGCTGCTGCCGGCCTTGTTCGGATGGCGGCTCATTACCTTCTGGCAGGCTCTCGGTCTACTCGTTCTTTGCCGGATTCTGTTCGGAAGCTGGGGTGGTCGCGGCGCCCATCGCTCCAGTGTGCGCCGCCGAATGGACGAAAAATGGGACCGAATGACACCCGAAGAACGCGAGAAGTTCCGCGATGGCATGCGCTCTCGTTGCGTCGGCTTTGGATCGCCATCCAGCGGGGCTGATCAACCGGCAAGTCCTCATGGAGCGTGATCCGAGGATTGCGATTGTAAGAAGCGCTGCCCCGCGTGGACTCGACCTTCCTTCGCCCACGCGGGGCCGCCGAGACGAGCGCTGTCAATTCAAAGTCAGCTAGTCACCCGTTCCGCAGCTGCAAACACCACTGTTGCTGCCATCCAGATGAATGGCATGGCATTCGCTCTGGAGCAGGTTTTGTTCGGTTGCACTGAAAGTGGCGTCCTGCGAAGCCGTCTCAGTGATGGCGAAGCCGCTGTTCTGAATATGAGTGGCCCACGCGCGAACCGCCGGTGTTGGAGTGAGGTTGGTCGGATTCGGGCAGATGCCGCTGTTGGCCTTGGTCGAAACGATCTCAATCAAGCCCGTATTGAGGATCACCCCAGTCAGCGGATTGCTGGTCAGATCTGTGTTCACCGAGAGTGTCCGCAGACCATCCGGACTGACGTAGCAACTGCAGCATTCCGACATTTCCTGATTCGCATCAAACACGTAAATGGCGGCGCACAGGCCGCTGCCGGATGTGCCCGGGTTGTCGATGCGAAGCGTTGCATCGGGAGCGCCCGCAGTATTCGCATTGGCAAAATAATCGACCTTCAGAGTGTCGGCCGGCGGGGTGGTTGTAACTGCTGCCGCGTAGCTGGCGCAAAGGGCCAACGCTAACGTAGAGGCTACAAGCATCGTGATGACACGCATTATTGTCCTCCTTGGATCACGCCGCCAAGCTGGGGAGGCGGGCTCGGCAGGTTCGTGGAACAGGGGCCCGTAACGCTACATCGTGGATCCGGCTCAGCGGGTGCCGCATTTCCTTTGGGGAAGCTGCTCCTCACAGAAGCCAGACGCCGTCATTCGACTGCAATGCGCGCTTTATTTCAGTGACATCGGTCACATCCGAGTGAAATCGGGCTCATCACTGATTGATCCCCGAGGCTACGCCGATTGGGTGATGTTAGAGCATCCGGCAATGTTGCCAGGAATCCTCCCTGTGTATCCTCGCTTACCCGATATCGCCATCCATTCAGGGTTCGCATGATAGCCTGAATCGATTTCACCTTCCGCCATGGGGAGTTCATGCCAGCCGTCAATCCTTCGCATTTCGATCTTCAGGCCACCGCAAAAGAAGTGATGTTGCAACATGGCTTCCAGCCGGATTTTCCGCCAGAAGTCGTGCAGCAATTAGCCAACCTGAAAGATCATCCTCCGCAAGCTGCTGCCAACGGCGATGTCCGCGATCTCCGAAATTTGCTTTGGTCATCGATTGACAACGATACTTCCCGCGATCTCGATCAGATCGAAGTGGCCGAGCAGGTTTCCAATGGCGACGTGAAAGTGATGATCGGCATCGCCGACGTAGATGCTTTCGTTGGGCGGCAGACTCCGATCGATCTTCACGCAGCGCGAGAAACCACCACCGTTTACGCCGGAGTTCGCAACTTCCCCATGCTGCCGGAGGCGCTCTCCACCGGAACAACGTCACTGCTCGAAAACCAGGATTGCCTCAGCCTCGTTATCGAGTTCGTAGTGGATTCGGTTGGCAACCTGAAATCTGGAGATGTCTATCGAGCCCTCGTCCGCAACCAGGCTCAACTGCAGTACAACTCAGTTGGTGCGTGGCTGGAAGGGAAGGCTCCTGCTCCGCCGAAGGCTCTGGCGTCGTACGATCTCCAGGCTCAACTCAAGTTGCAGGACGAGATCGCGCAGAAGTTGAAGAACCAGCGGTACCAGCACGGCGCACTCAATCTTCAGACGGACGAATTTCAGCCTCTGGTTCTCCACGATCAGGTGGTCGGTGTGGTGAAGCAGCAGAAGAACCGCGCCACGGATTTGATCGAAGACTTCATGGTTGCCGCCAACGGAGTCGTTGCTCGCCGCCTCGAGAACGTTTCATCCCTTCGCCGTATCGTGCGCACGCCCGAGCGTTGGGATCGCATTGTCCAGCTTGCCGCTGACAGGGGTGAGAAGCTTCCGGCGCAGCCGGATTCGAAGGCCCTGAACGATTTACTGCTTCGTCGCAAAGCTGCCGATCCCGATCACTTTGCCGATCTCTCGTTGACAGTCATCAAACTCATCGGTCCCGGAGAGTATGTGCTGGAGCGCCCTGGCGAGGTTGCTCCCGGTCACTTCGGCTTGGCGGTTCAGGACTATACGCACTCCACCGCTCCCAATCGGCGTTTCGCTGATGTGGTGACGCAGCGCCTTCTCAAGGCAATGCTCGCCGGCAAACCGAATCCTTATTCCGACGCGGAACTCACCGCCATTGCCGCCAACTGCACGCAAAGAGAAGACGCCGCGAAAAAGGTTGAGCGCGAAATGGCGAAGCGCCTCGCCGCCGTTGCCATGCAGAACCGGATCGGGCAGGTCTTCGATGCTATCGTCACCGGGGTCACAAAGAACGGAACCTTCGTCCGAGCCCTCCAACCACAAATCGAAGGCCTGCTGGCGCAAGGGCAGCAAGGACTCGATGTGGGCGACAAGCTTCGTGCCAAGCTCATCCGCACCGACCCGCAAAAGGGATACATCGACTTCGCCCGCGCGTAGAGCCGCTCGCCCTCCCCGCAACTTCGCCACTGTGTTGGTAAAGGTGACCACGGGAGCTAATAGGCGCCCGCGCAAATTGGCGCTAAGCTTGCGACAAGAAGCTGGTGCGGAAAACTATGGGCCGAAGTTTGTCCAAATGGCGCAGTCTTGTTTGCCTGCCGATGACAGTGATTCTGCCCCTGTCGCTGCTGGCCCAGGACAGCGGAGCGGCGATGCTGCGGAGCAGCGGCAACGTTCTGGTCAATAAGAATTCCGCGCCCGCATCTTCTGCTCTCTTTCCCAATGATCTCATCGAAACTCAGCAACAGGCCGTGGCTCGCATCGAAGCCAGCGGATCGACCGCCGATCTTAATTCCGAGACGATCGTGCAGTTCCAAGCCGACGAACTTGTCCTTGAACATGGCAGCCTGTCCGTCAACACGTCGCGAGGATTGAGAGTGCGCGTAGGTTGTGTAACCGTCACGCCGGTGGACAACGCCGAGTGGACCCACTACGACGTTGCTGATCGCGATGGCAAGGTCACGGTATCGGCTTTGAAAAAGGATGTATACATCGACTCGCGCTCCAATCGTGCGCAGGAGGCGAAGCAGACCACGCACTCCAACCGCGTCATCGTGCGCGAAAGCGAGCAGAAGTCCCGCGAAGAGAGGTGCGGAGGCGCTGTCATCAAAGAGTCCGCCCGGATGCCAGGAGTCGGCGCCATCTTGAACTCGCCATGGGCTAAAGGCACTGGGCTAGTGGTGATTGGCCTGACCTGCATCCTCATCTGCACAGGCGGTTCCCCGATCAGTCCGTCAGATCCTTAATCGCGCGCTGCAAAGCTTTACTCTGTGACCACTGCCTTCACCAGGTTTCGCGGATGGTCCACGTCGTATCCCTTGTTCACGGCGATGTGATAGGCGAACAGTTGCAGCGGAATCACTTCGACAATCGGCAACAGCAGTTCGGGAGCGGCTGGCGCGTAGAAAACGTGATCGGCAATTGCGGCGACTTCTTTGTCGCCCTCGGTCGCAACGGTTACCAGCGGCCCGCGACGCGACTTTACTTCCTTCATGACCTCCAGAGTTCTCCGGTAACGCAGAACGGAGTCCGGATCTCTGTGGTCACAAGTAGCGAGCACCACGATGGGAAGTTTTTCATCGACCAGCGCGTTCGGACCATGTTTGAGTTCGCCCGCAGGATAGCCCTCAGCATGCGCGTAGGAAATTTCCTTGAGCTTGAGCGCTCCTTCGCGCGCAATGGCGTAATGGACACCGCGGCCAAGATAGAGGAACTTCTCAGCCTTGAAGTGCACGGCTCCGAACTCTGCTGCCAAGGAGTCCCAGGTGCGCAGGTTTTGCTCGATTGCATCGGGAAGACGCATGAGCCGCTGCAGGTATGAGCGCGTCACTTCGGAAGTCATCCGCCCGCGCTTGCGCGCAAGAAACAGTGCCATGAGATAGAGGATCGCCAGTTGAGTGGTAAAGCTCTTCGTGGCTGGAATCGCCAGTTCCGGCCCAGCGCCCGAAATCAGTGCGGCGCTCGCTTCGCGCACAATCGTGGTGGCATCGACGTTCGAAATCGCCACGGTCTTGACCCCTCGGGTCAGAGCCTCGCGCTGAGCGGCGATGGTGTCTGCGGTTTCGCCGGACTGCGTAATCACCATGACGATGGGATCGACGGCCGCGTGCGTCGAGCGGTAACAATACTCGCTGGCGTACTCGACATCGACTGCGACGCCAGAGAGATCTTCAATCATGATTTCGCCGGCGAGTCCTGCATGGCGACTCGAGCCGCTGGCAGCGATGATCAGCTTCTCGAAAGTCAGAAGGGCACTTTCGATTGCATTCAGTTCACCGGGAAAGATGATGTCGTCCTTTAAGTGCTTCTGGACGGTCTTGGCGATGGCCTCTGGCTGCTCATAGATCTCCCGGCGCATGGCGTGGGAGTGATTCTGATCTGTGACATTCTTCTTTGATTTCGTAGGATTCATGATGACCCGGGCTGAGAGTAAATCATTTTCGAGGTGAGGGGCAAACTGCTGGGCATGCGAGCCCAAGATGGCCTCGCGGCAGCCGGAAAAAGCAATTTAAATGCGCCCTGATGTCTTGGCACCCGCGCCCTCAAAATAGGCTTCAATCTCTTCCAGCGTTTTTCCTTTCGTCTCGGGCAAGAACCACGTTGCTGTGACGAAGTAGATCACGGTGCAAGCGGCAAATCCGAAAAACATGGTCGAGTATCCGTACTTGCCGACCGTCGGCAGAAAGATCGCCGCGATCGTGGTCGAGACCGCCTGATTGAGTACGAGCGCGATGCTCATGCCGTTTGAGCGAATGCGAGTCGGCATCAACTCCGAGAGCGCGAGCCAAACGCACACGCCCGGGCCGACTGCATAAAAGGCCATAAATACGAACAACGTAATCGCCACGAGCCATCCGTTGCGAGAATCTGGAACCGGGCTGATCAGCGCGTTTTCGATTTTCAGAGGCGCTGCGCGAGCCGACTCGAGATTTCCGAAGGGATTGGAGAAGAAGGCGACCACTTTGTTGGCGGGGACACAACCTTCGCGTGTGATGTCGATGGGCTTTGCAGCTGGATCATCGGAGCGTACAACCTGACTCGCTGCGCGAAAGTCTCCGTAGGAATAAATCACGACCAGCGACGTGGGCCGACCGGCCGCCGCGTTTCTACCGCTCGCATTCAACAGTTTGTTGGCCACGTCCTGGTTGTAGAGCAACGTAAGGTTCTGTTCTGCCGTGACCATGGATTGCACGGCGTTCTTGGAATCGACCCGCAGTCTCTCGGTCCCGAGGAAGAGGACGCCGGTGCAAATCATCGACACAATAATGCCCGCAGTGCCCACACCCAGCAGGAACTTGCGGCCTTTGCGGTCGACCAGAATGACGCCGCCGAAAGTCACGAGGAAATTCACGATCGTGAAGACGACATAGCCCCAGTGTGCGGCCACGTCGGAAAGACCGCTCTGCAAAAGGATGTTGGTGTTGTACGCGATGATCGAATTGATTCCCGTAGCCTGATTGAAGGCGAGGATGATGCAGGCGAGCACGAAGGGAATCACATACTTGCGCCGCAGCAGCGATTCTCTTGTTCCGGCCGAAGTTTTTCCTTTTTCAGCCGCGGTGACTTCCTCCATTTCCGCGAGCTCAAGGTCCGCCTGCTCCGTCGTGCGCGATCGTAAAAGCGCGGCATACGCAGCCTCCTTCTTGCCGCGACGTAACAGCCAGCGCGGTGACTCAGCCACCATGAAGCTGCCGATTACGAACAGCAGTCCCGGCGGCAACGAGACCCAGAAGATGCCCCGCCACGCTTTGTCTTTGAAGGCGAGGAGCAAGGCTGTGTCGCCGAGCTTCGCCACCTGATCGACACGGAAACTGAAATAAACGCCCACCAGAGCCGCTGCCACGATACCGAGCGTCAGCAGCCATTGGAAGATGCCCGTCCCTTTGCCTCGACTGGATGCAGTCAGGCACTCCGCAAGATAGAGGGGAACGACCACACCGATCAGACCCGCGCTTACCCCCTGTAGCAATCGCCCAAACACCAGCGGCCCATAACCGTGCGAGAGGGCAATCACCGGAATGCTGATAACAAACAGAACGCCGCTTAGCGCCATCAAGGACTTACGCCCCATCCAGTCGGCGAGGAGGCCGGCGAACAGTGTCGAGATCACGCTGCCCAGCAGGACCGCTGCGACCACGATGGAAAGCTGTCCGGCGTTGAGGCCCGAAGTTGCCTCCAGATAAGGCAGGGCACCGGCAATGATGCCTACGTCGACGCCATAGAGCAGGCCGCCAAGTCCCGCAACGATCAGAAGAAAGAGGTTGTATAAGGACTTCTGGCGCTCGGGAGAGGCAAGGTCGGCGGCGGTTTCGGAGACCATAAAGTTTGATGCGTTTCGGCTATCGGTACGAGACGCTCTTCGATTCTCGAAGCTCTTGATTGTAGCTCAGCGGCCAGCGCGGCGATGGCGTGATTGTCACCTTAATCGGCAGTCCGCGTGGAGACTCAAACGGAGCACTCTCGCACGACTCGCAGTCAGCTACAATACCCAAGCTCCTCAAGGTCTTCGCCATGATGCGAAGGACCGACCCTCGGGATGAGATACGGGTTCATCATCGATAACCGCAAGTGCATTGGTTGTCACGCCTGCACAGTGGCGTGTAAGACCGAAAACCAGGTGCCGCTCACGGTGAATCGGACCTGGGTCAAGTACGTGGAGAAGGGAACGTTCCCCAATACTCGCCGCGTCTTCCAGGTGACGCGCTGTAATCATTGCGAGAACCCGCCATGCGTAACCATCTGCCCCGTCACGGCCATGTACCAGCGCAAGGATGGCATCGTCGACTTCAGTTCCGAAAGATGTATTGGCTGCAAAGCATGCATGCAGGCTTGCCCTTACGATTCGATCTACATTGATCCCGAGGAAGGGACTGCGGCGAAATGCCACTTCTGCGCGCATCGCACCGAGATCGGATTGGAGCCCTCCTGCGTGGTAGTGTGCCCGGAACACGCGATTATTGCGGGAGACCTGGATGAGTGCGACGGCGAGATTGGAAAGTTGCTGGCCCGCGAGCCGGTCCGAGTCCGCAAACCGGAGCAGGGCACCCGGCCAAAGCTTTACTACATTGACGGGGACGAGAGCGCGATCATACCCACGGCGGCGCGACATGAGCCGATTTACATGTGGTCGCAGCGCAACGAGAGCGTGCCCGGAGGTGGAGCACTTTATCCCCCGGATAGTCCACTGCTGCAAGACAATGCGCTCGCGGCGTATGACGTGTCGCACTCGCGGCCGTGGGGCTGGCAGGTGCCAGCATATTGCTGGACGAAATCGATCGGCTCGGGAGCGCTGACCATTCCGGCAATCGCCATGCTGTTCGGGAGATTGGGCGGGGATCGTTTGCGAGACGTAACACTCTCGACCATTGCGCTGATCTTCACCGCTCTTACGACGGCTTTATTGATTTGCGACCTTGAGCACAAGACGCGTTTCCTGCGAGTTGTGTTCACCCCGCAAAGCAAATCGTGGCTGGCACGCGGGGCTTTCATCCTGATTGCTTATAGCGGACTCTGCGGGTTGTTTTGGCTGGGAGCGGTACTCGGATTCTCTGCGATTACATCGGCGCTACTTTGGCCGACGGTGCTGGTGGGGTTGTTGGCAGCGGTCTATACAGCATTCCTGTTTGGACAGTGCGAAGGCCGCGATCTGTGGCAGAGTCCGCTTCTTCCCGTGCATCTGATTGTGCAAGCAATGCTGTGTGGAGCGGCAGTAGTGGCGTTGCTACCTCACTCGATGGGAGGAACGGCAGAGGGTTTTCGCGTGGCCAGAGGCGCCCTGGCAGCTGCGCTCGTGTTTCATCTGCTGATCGTTGCGGCGGAATTCATGATGCCGCACGCGACTGACAACGCCGCATATGCGGCACGACTGATCACGCATGGGCCGTTCAAAACCTGGTTCTGGATCGGAAGCGTCGTGCTCGGCGGAATTTTGCCATTATTTCTTTTGTGGCTTGGAGATTCCTATCCTTCTGCCCTGGTCGCGGCCGTATTTGCTTTGCTAGGGTTGCTCTGTTTTGAGTGGTGTTTTGTGATGGCTGGGCAGAGCGTACCGAATAGTTAGGGAGTAGAGAGAAGGATTTCGATGACTGATTTCAAACGAGACGGCAGCCATCTTGCTTCCTGTCCTCCGGTGGAGAAGTGGGACGACTGGGTTGAACTCGATCCCGGAGCCTGGCCGCGGCGCGTGGAAAAGCACTACGAGTTGGTGCCGACGGTTTGCTTCAATTGCGAATCGGCGTGCGGACTGCTGGCTTACGTCGACAAGAAGACAGGCGAGGTTGCAAAGTTCGAAGGGAATCCAATGCACCCGGCGAGCCGCGGACGGCTATGCGCCAAGGGTCCGGCGACGATCAACCAAATTCACGATCCCGATCGCTTGTTGTATCCGATGAAGCGCACCGGTGCGCGAGGAGCGGGTAAGTGGGAAAGAACTTCCTGGGATGAAGTTCTGGCAACGTTTGGGACGCGAATTCGGCGCGCGATTCAGGAGGGCCGTGGCGAAGAAGTGATGTATCACGTGGGGCGTCCGGGGCACGACTTCATCATGGAGAGAACGCTGCAGGCGTGGGGAATTGACGGGCACAATTCGCACACGAATGTCTGTTCATCGTCGGCACGGCTCGGTTATTTGCTGTGGCACTATGCCGATCGACCGTCCCCCGATCACGCAAATGCGCGCTTCATCTTGCTGTTGTCGGCGCATCTTGAGTCGGGACATTATTTCAATCCGCACGCGCAGCGGATCATCGACGGCAAGATGGCCGGAGCGAAGCTGGCCGTGATGGACCCGCGTTTGTCGAATACGGCGAGCATGGCCGATTACTGGATGCCGACGTATCCGGGCACGGAGGCGGCGGTTCTCCTCGCGATCGCCAGAGTGATTCTTGATGAGAATCGATTTGACGCCGCCTTCGTCAAGAATTGGACGAACTGGGAAGAATTGGAGGTAGATGGTTTCAAGGCGAAGGGGCAGAGCTTCGAGAAGGTCATTGAAGCTTTGAAGAAGCACTACGCAAAGTTCACCCCAGAGTTCGCAGAGAAGGAAAGCGGCGTCAAAGCGGAAATGATCGTCAAGATTGCGCGGGAGATTGCGACTGCTGGAAGCCGCTTCGCCTCGCATCTGTGGCGCGGGAGCGCGTCGGGCAATCTCGGCGGGTGGCAGCCGGCGCGGGCGCTAATGCTATTGCATGTGCTCACCGGTTCGGTCGGAACCGAAGGCGGGCACAATCCGAATGCGTGGAATAAGTTTGTCCCGAAGGCGTTCAAGCTTCCGCCGCCGCAGAAGCGATGGAATGAGCTGCTCTATCCGCGGGAGTGGCCGCTGTGTACCCACGAAATGTCGTTCCTCCTGCCACACTTCCTGAAGGAGGGTCGTGGCCGAATCGAAACGTATTTTACGCGCGTGTTCAATCCCGTTTGGACCTATCCCGACGGTTTCTCGTGGATTGAGATGCTGAGGGATGAAGAGAAGCTCGGCCTGCACGCGGCTTTGACTCCGACGTGGAGTGAGACGGCATGGTTTGCCGACTACGTGTTGCCGATGGGATTCAGCTCGGAACGCCATGACTTGATGAGCCAGGAGTCGTATGCCGGGAAGTGGATCGGCTTCCGGCAGCCGGTGAATCGCGTGCTGCGCGAACGACACGGCGAACAATTTGAGTACACCTATCAGGCGAATCCGGGGGAAGTCTGGGAAGAAGATGAGTTTTGGATCAATCTCTCGTGGGCGGTTGATCCCGACGGTTCGATGGGCATTCGGCAATACTTTGAATCGCCATACCATCCCGGAAAGAAGCTCACGGTCGATGAATATTACGGCTGGATTTTTGAGAACTCCGTGCCGGGGTTGCCGGAAGCGGCGAAGAAAGAAGGACTGGCACCGCTCGAATACATGCGTAAGTACGGCGCATTCGAAGTGACACGCGATGTCTACAAGCTCAACGAGAAATCCGTGCCGCCGGCCGATATCGAGGGAGCGAAGCTCGAACCGAACGGTGTCGTGTCAAAAGAGGGGAAGCCGGTAGGCGTGATGGTCGACGGCAAAGCTGTGGTTGGATACAACACGCCGTCGCGCAAGCTCGAGATTTTTTCCAAAACCATGGCTGACTGGAAGTGGCCGGAATTTGCCCTGCCCGAATACTACCGAAGCCATATTCATCGCTCGGCGCAGGGAGCATCCATGGGGAAACCGGGCGATGATTTCGATCCCAGGTATGTGCCGGTCGTCGAATGGCCTAAGGACGCTCGGGGCGAAGTTTACACGCTATTGCCGATTTTTCGACTGCCGAACCTCATTCATACGCGTTCGGGAAACGCGAAGTTTCTCTATGAGATTTCGCACAAGAATCCGCTGTGGCTGAATCCTTCGGATGCGAAGAAACTCGGCGGTGTGCGAACCGATGACTTGATGAAGGTTCACACGGAGATTGGCTACTTCGTTTTACACGCCTGGGTTACCGAGGGGCTGAGGCCGGGAGTTGTCGCTTGCTCACACCACCTGGGCCGCTGGCGTATCAACAAAGATGATGAAGTCGAACGGATGTCGAGCGCCTGGGTCGATTTGAAAGAAGTTGGCAAGGGCCAGTGGAAGATGCGCCAGATCGGAAGCGTGGAATCCTACAAGAGCAAGGATCCGGACACCAAACGGATTTGGTGGAGCGATGCTGGGGTACAACAAAACATTGTGTTTCCGGTTCATCCCGACCCGATCAGCGGCATGCATTGCTGGCACCAGATGGTGCGCGTCGAAAAAGCCGGCGCAAGCGACCGGTATGGCGACATTTTCGTCGACACCAATCTCTCGTTCGCGGTCTATCAGCGATGGAAAGCATTGACTCGTCCAGCTCCGGGACCGGGCGGCTTGCGGCGCCCACTGTGGATTCCGCGAGTGGTACGTCCACAAGAATCCGCTTACTACTTCGAGAACTCGTGACTGGCAGACGAGCGCCGGAGAACTCCTGGCAGCTACTCTTTGCGGTTATGGTCAGCAGGAGCTGCGCGCAAGTGGCTATTGCTATCCAGAAGGCGCTCGTCCAATAATATCGGTATGTATCAACGCGGTTCAGCGCCACTGTGGGGGTGCGCGCTATTACTGGGCATCATCATATGTTTACCGGCGGCTCCCACTGCTGACGGTCAAGGTGTGGGAACGGGAAGCAACGGTTCGACGGCGGATAAATCGACTGCCCAGCTTCATCCCGTTCTGGTTGAGTTGTTCACCTCAGAGGGTTGCTCGAGTTGTCCTCCGGCCGATTCTCTACTCGAGAAAATGGACGCCTACCAGCCCATACCTGGCGCGCAATTGATCGTTCTCAGTGAGCATGTGGATTACTGGGATCATGATGGATGGAAGGATCCAAATTCGTCAGCACTGCTGACGGAGCGGCAGAGCTCGTACGAACGCGCGCTCGGGCTAAACACTCCGTACACGCCGCAGATGATCGTGGACGGAACCAGTTCGGTGAGCGCGAACGATCCGCCGAAGGTTCAAAAGACCCTGGAGAAGGCCGCGGAGTCGCCGAAGATTCCGGTCCGCATTGAGAACGTGAGCGTGGACAGCGGGAATCCGACGGTGGTGCGAGCGCGAGTCGAAACCGACGTCAATTCCGACAAGCACAGCGCTGACGTGTACCTGGTAGCGGCGCTTGACCATTTCGAATCGCAAGTGCTTCATGGCGAAAATGGCGGTCACCATCTGACGCACACGGCCGTGGTGCAGGAGTTCGAGAAAATCGGAAAGCTACCGGGTGGGAAGCGTTTCGGTGAGAGTGTTCAGCTGAAGCTGAAGCCGGGAACGGACCCCAAGAACGTTCGTCTCATTGTCTTCGTGCAGGAATCGGGGCTCGGCAAGCTACTGGGAGCAGCCATGCGGAAGCCCATCAGCTGAAATTCACCGATGGCGCGAAAACACTTGGACGAAGTGACAAAAGTGTCCTCGTTAGAGCGCAGTCCTCAGATCCCTGAGGTTCATTTCACGGCGAGCACGTTCCGGAGTTTGCGGACCGCCTGTGGAATTTCCGCAACTGGTGTGCTGCCGAAGCCCAGGACAAAACCCTGACGCGGCTCGCCCAGATAAGAGAGAGAAAGCGGCCATAGCCAAAGACCCTGGCGGGCAGCTCGTTCGGCAATTTCTAGATCTTGCCTTCGGTTTTGCAAGGCGACGGCCAAATGCATTCCCGCCTCGCTGCCGAGCACCTCGACGGCCGAACCCAGTTCCTGGTGAATGCTTTTGACAAGCGCGCTCCTGCGCTCGTGGTACACCACCCGCATCCTTCGAATATGGCGCTCGAAGTGTCCTTCGCCGATAAAGTCGGCAAGGACTTCCTGATAGAAACTCGGTGAGCCGAGGTCCGTCGCGCGGCGCATCGCGAGAAAGCGATCGACGAGGTCTGGCGGAATAACAAGATACCCCAGACGCAGAGATGAGAAAACGACTTTGCTGAACGTGCCGATATAGATGACACGAGCGTTGGGATCAAGTCCTTGGAGCGAGGCGATCGGCAAACTCTCGTAGCGGTACTCGCTGTCGTAGTCATCCTCGATAATCCATGCGCCTGAGCTTTGTGCCCAATCCAGCAATTGCAGGCGCCGTGAGGCACTGAGGGTCACGCCGAGGGGAAATTGGTTGGAAGGCGTGACGAACGCGGCTCGTGCCTTGCGATAACTCCTGATGCCGAGGGCAACATTCATGCCCTCTTCGTCGACTGGAACCGGCACCAGACGACAGCCCGTGAGCGCAAAGGCATCTCGCGCAAGACGATAACTCGGCTCTTCGACCCAGACGTGGCTCCCGCGATCGAGAAGAACCCGAGCCGAGAGCGCAAGCGCGTGCTGAGAGCCGCTGACGATCATGATCTGCTCTGCCTCGCAGCGGAGCGATCGCGCCGTTCTCAAATAGTTGGCAATGGTCTCCCGGAGAGCCCACAGGCCCATTTGGTCCCCGTAGTGAAACGACTGCGCGTCCATCTTTCTGCAAGAGCGCGCGACTAGCCGGGACCAGACGTGGAGAGGAAACTGATCGGCAGCGACCTGCCCTACTCCAAACGCTCCCGCACCTCGCCGCCAGGGGGCACTCTCAGATCGCAAAAGAATCGAAGAGCGGCTTGCAACCGGCCGAGGTCCGGAACGATGGGGAACGGGCCGCACTCCGATGTCGGCAGCCGTGGACGTGAACTGATCTGGGAGAGAATTGGAAACGACCGTTCCTGCGCCGACGCGGCCTTCAAAATATCCCTCAGCCAGGAGTTGCGCATAGGCATTCAGAACAGGGAATCGGGAAACGCCGAGCTCAGAGGCAAGCACACGGGTTGACGGAACTCTCTGCCCCGGACGCAGCGCGCCATCGACGATCGCGGCGCGATAGGCGTCATAGATCTGCCGGTGCAGGGGAGCCTGGGCGTGACGCTCGATCGCGATGAGGGGAAGTATTCCTGAAGCCACCCGCTTCATTCGAATGATCATAATGGCTATGTAGAAAATACGTCAAGTGGGTATTGAGTCCGACCACTTTTTGCGATGAACTTAAGCCAACGGGGACGAACGGCACAGAAGTCACGATGAATCTCGAGCGTATGAACGCAGTCGCCAGCAGCCTTCCGAGTCGCGAGGAAAGCCTCATCGAAGCACTGCCACAAGCACAGCGGGCAATGATGCGCCCGACGAGGCGGATTGCGATCAAGACGAGAGGAAGGATTCTGCTGGTTGACCCGGCCGACGTCATCGCAGTCGAAGCGCAGGGGAATTATGTTTTAGTACATCAGATGACAACCTCGCATCTGCTGCGCGAGTGCATCGCGACGATGGAAGAAAAACTTCTGCCGCACGGCTTTGTGCGCATCCACCGATCGGTCATCGTAAACGCCGCCTGGGTCGACGAACTGCAGCCCTGGTCGACCGGTGAGTATGTGCTGCGCGTAAAAGGGCGGGAATACAACGTTTCCCGCACATATAAGAAAAATCTTCAATCGCTCGCACAGTTGTGGATCGGCGAATGCAGCTTCGCCGCCGACTAGGACGAGTCTCCTGGTCAGGTTCGAGCACTGTTGAGTGCAGTGGGCCCCCTGCCCATCTGTTGATCCCGGAAAGTACAAACCGAAGGAATTGCGCATAACTCCACGGAAATCTCTCCGCTTGTTTCACATGGCCGTTTAGCTGCGCGTCTAGACAGGAAATCTCCCAAAATTTGGACTTTTTGAAAATCCTCTCCCATTTGGTGCACTTCGACAAGTTGACGGGGCGGTCATACAGACAAATAACTCGATGTACCAGACAAGCGTTGTGAGGAGTGTGCTGTTAGCATCCCGCATTTCATAACAACAGATTGCATCCGCGCGGCAAGCCCTTGAAAACTCACCGACTTCGTCGTGGCTCGCCGGTTGCTAACACTCAAGGTGTTGTGGGGTGAGTATGTCTCGCCGCGAATTTGTCTCAGGAGGAACCACCGTGAAGCAAAACTTGCAGAGTCTGTGGACTCTCGCTGTATTGGCACTGTTCGGCGTGTTGGCGATCTCTCCGTCAGTCTTGTATTCGCAAACAACCACGAGCGGCTCCGTAACGGGGCTCGTAACGGATCCGACCAACGCCGTGGTGAGGGGAGCCACAGTCAGCTTGACCGAGACGAGCACGAACACGGTGCAGACTGCGACGTCGGATGCAGCGGGCCGTTTCTCCTTCGTGTCGGTCAGCCCGGGCGAATACACGCTGCGGGTGGAGGCCAAGGGATTTCGCACGAGCGTGACCACGAAGCTCACGGTGGAAGTGAACAAGTCAAGCAGCGTCGACGTGAAACTGGAGATTGGAACCTCCTCAGAGGTTGTGGAGGTGACGGCGTCGACGATGACGCAGCTCCAGACACAGGACTCCAGCGTAGGCGAAGTCCTGAGCGGCACTGAGTTGAACCGCATGCCGGTGCTGGGCCGAAGCGCGGCGCAGCTGATTTTCTTGCAGCCTGCTGTGGAACCCGGGACGAGTGGAAATATGGGAATGATGAATAGCTCGGGAGGCGGCGACATTGGCGGTGGCCAGATTGCGGGAGCGCGCAGCGAGCAGGTCACCTTCACGATTGACGGCGGAGACGCGACCAGCGATCTGGAAGGCACGAATAACTACAACTCGCCCGATCGCGAGTCGAATTCAGTCTCTCCGGTAGTTCCGATCCCGCAGGATTCGGTGGACGAATTTCGCGTGGCCACGAACAACTCAAATTCCGCCAACGGGAATCACTCTTCCGGCGGCCAGATTAACTTCGTCACCAAGTCGGGGACGAATTCGATTCACGGTGCAGTGTACGAGTACCACGACGATGATGGATTGAATGCGAATGGCTGGACCAACGATTTCCTCGGGATCGCCAAGCCGTCCACCGTGGATAACCGGTTCGGCATGTCGTTAGGCGGCCCCATCGTCAAAGACAAGTTGTTCTACTACGCGTTTTATGAGGGGCGCCGCTTCCACGACAGCGCGATCGTGAGCCGGGTTGTTCCCACCGATTCGTTGAAAAGCGGAATCCTGCAATTTCAGGACTGCGCATTGGGGTTCGATTCTTCGGGGAACTGCCTGGGTGGCAACGTTGATTCTTACAACTTCAATCCCGCGAATGGCCCTCTGGCAGCCGATTGCGGACCAACTGGAGCTGCGGCCTGCGATCCGCGAGGCCTGGGAGTCAGTTCGGTCGTGATGGCGCAGCTGGCGCTTTATCCGACTGGCAACAATGCCACGCTGGGGGATGGCCTCAATAGTACGGGTTTCACAGCGGACATTCCCACGCCAATCAGCACCAATGTCAGCAAGGTAAAATTCAACTACAACATCAGCAACAAGTGGTCGGCTTTTGCAACCTGGCAGTACTCCAGCACGTCACGCACCGGTACAGAGCAGTTCAGCATCCTGGGTGCTCCCAGCTCAGTCGCCGGAGATCCATACTTCGCCAACTTTTTCACGGTGCAGTTGCAGGGACAACTCACGCCCAACTTGCTTTCCGTGACACACGGTTCGTTCCTGAAGAACTGGTGGGGCTGGACGCGGCAGTCGCCAGCACCGCTCGTTACGGGCACCGATGCAGCGTTACAGTTTGCCGGTGAGGGGCTCGGAAGTGCGACCAGCGACACCAAAATCATTGGTGATCCCGTCAACATCAACACGCAGCAGGCGCGCGCACGAGTGTGGGACGGCCACGATTGGTACATCGCTCAGGACTTCACGCTGGTGCACCACAGCCACACCTTCCAGTTTGGCGGTGGCGGATACATTTGGCATGACTACCATCTGCGCACCGACGACGTGTTGGGTGGGCTGACCAGCGGTCCGATCAATTATCTGGGAACATTGCTCGACACCAACAACTCCTACGCCAACGTCGGCGCCGCTTGGGAGCCGCCGGCGTGCAGCGCCACGAGCGGGATCTCGACGAACTGCATCCAGGTAGCCGCTGGCGCCAATTCTGTGTGGGACAGCGCCTACGCGTCCATCCTCGGAATGGTCGACCATTCGGCACAGGTTGCGGTTAACAGCGGTACGTTCCAGCCGAGCCCGCTCGGCACGCCACTCTATGATCAGGTCACCATCCCCTCATTCACCGGATACTTCCAGGATGTCTGGAAGGCGCGTTCGAATCTAACAATCACCGCTGGAGTGAACTGGGGAGTTGAGCTGGCTCCCAGCGAAGCGAATGGAAAGGAAGCGGTGCTCACCTACACCGATACCGGCGCTCCGGTCGACTATCAACAGTATCTGGCGACGCGATCTCAGATGTTGGGATCAGGGCAGCCCTTCAATCCATCCTTCTCCTTAACGCCGGTGGGCTCTCTGGCAGGCCCACTGCACAACAAAATGCGCATCACAGATTGGAACGATGTTGGACCGCGGCTCGCTGCATCGTGGCAAGTGAGACCAAACACTGTTGTCCGCGGAGGATATGCGCTCGTGTTTGATCGCACCAGTGCGGTCAGTGAAGCGCTCAGTTCTCTGCTGGCGGGCGGCTTGGCGGATGTCGACCAGTGTGCAGGTCCGACGTTCAACGGCAGCGGCACGGCAACCTGCACAGGCGGCAGCACTGATCCCACGAACGCCTTCCGCATCGGCACTGACGGGGCGAGCGTACCGGTACCCACACCCACAGCCTTGCCGAACCCGTGGACACCGTCTGCTCCGTTCGGCCTCCTCATCTCCTCCGGACTTGATCCGTACAAAGTCCCGGCTCACACGCATCAGGTCGACTTTACTGTTCAGCGAGCATTGGCCCATGGCATGTTCTTCGAGTTGGGCTACATCGGTCACTTTGGCCGCAACCTGCCGCAAGGACAGTCGCTCAACGCGCCATACTACCTGGCGAAGGATCCGGTCAGCGGACAGACCTATGCGCAAGCCTTCGACGCTGCGGCTACGCAGCTTCGGAACGGAACTCCGGCCGCAAGCGTCACCAACCAACCCTTCTTTGAAAACATGATGGGTGGGACGCCGTACTGCATGACGAACTTTGGCTCCAGTTGTACCGTCGCCCTGGCCAACAATGTTGGTGGAAGCATGATCGCCGGCGACCTGGAATCGACTTCCGAGTTCGGATTGAACTTGCTCGCTCCGACACCGATGGACAACCTGCAGATCTACGAATTTTCAGGTGTCACAGACAAGGGATATTCCAATTACAACGCTGGTTTTGTGACCTTCCGCAAATCGATGTCGCACGGGCTGCAGTTCCAGGCCGACTACACCTGGAGCCACGCCATTGGAAACGGAGGGACCAACCAGCAATATCTGGTCTCCGACAATAGTCCGTACAACATCAACCTCGATAAGTCTACGGAGACGTTCGATCACCGGAATGTTTTCCACTTTTCGTGGTACTACGAGATGCCCTTCGGCAGAGGCAAGAGCTTCGCTAGCGGCAACAATTTCCTCGACCGCTGGATCATCGGTGGCTGGCACACGGCTGGCATCTTCACCTACTACACGGGAGGTCCATTCTGCGTGCTGGCTGACGGAGACTACGGTTCCTTCTTCAATGAGACTTGCGCGATCGCGTCCGGCCCTCTCCCAAATATGTCGCTCCATTCCGGCGTGGACGGTTCAAACGGAGTCGGCATCCTGGGAGATCCGGCGAATGGCGGAGCAGGCTTGAACGCCTTTGCGAATCCTTCCGCGGTCTTCAGCAGCCTGTCTCGTCCGCTGATGAGTGTGGACAATCGCGTTCCGTTCGATGAACTGCACGCATGGCCCTATTGGGACCTCGATATGTCTTTGGGCAAGACGCTGGCCGTCACCGAACGCGTGAAGCTTGTCTTGACGGCGGATGCCTTTAACCTGTTCAACAACACGATTCAGGGAATACCGAACCTGGATCTTGGCAATCCTGCGGCCTTCGGGGTGGTTGGAGCGCAGGCTAACAATCCGCGCCAGCTGCAGCTCGGCCTCAGGGTTGAGTTCTAGCGGCGAACTAGCGGTGAGGGATAAGCGGTGAAGGACAAAGAGGGGAGGACTTTGACGTCCTCCCCTTGCCCTTTTGGGTGGTTGATCTGGACAGTTACTCTGCTAGAAACGCACCGCTGCCGATCCAGAACTCCGCCAGTGACCTGAGATTTTTCTTGTAGGTGCGAGTCACGGTGTATTCCTTGCCGCCTTTGATTCGAAGGCCGTACTCGCCCGTCAAATACGGCTTAATCTCCTCCACGAATGAGGTGTTTACCAGCACAGATCGATGGATCCGAATGAACCCGTAGGGCCTGAGTTTTTCAGCGACCACCGAGATGGCTTCGCGCAGAAGATACGACCCGGATTCCCGCTGCAATAACACGTAATTGCCTTCCGCCTGAACCGCGACCACGTCGTTGGGGTTGATAAACAGAATTCTGCCTTTTGCTTTGATCGCCACTCGGGGAGCGAGTGCGGGAGAAAGCTTCTTCAGGTGCGGCAGCGATTCGATAAATTTCGCGGCCCGTTCGCCCTCAGTCCTGCGAAAAGCCCGATCGAGAGCCGCGTCGATTCGCTCGCTTGAAAAGGGCTTCAGCACGTAGTCGACCGCATGTTTCTCGAACGCTGCGATGGCATGTTCATCATGGGCCGTTACAAACACGACGGACGGCATCGTTTCGTCGCGCTGTCGAAGTTGGTCGACCAGTTCAGTGCCTGACAGCTCGGGCATGTTGATATCGAGCAGGAGGACGTCGTAAGAGTCTTTCGCGAGCTTGTCGAGCGCTTCAATCGCGTCCTTCGCCGAGTCGAAGTGTTCAACGTCGTTTCTGGTCCCCAGGACATGTGCCAGTGCAGTCTGTGCCAGCGGTTCGTCATCCACGATCAGCACGCGCATGGTTCACCTCCCAATCTCCGTCGTTTCTACCGGGCGCAATTCGTCACGTAGTTCAGGACCGAAGCCGAGAGCGGGCAGGATAATCGTTGCGGCCGCGGTGTTGTCCGCGGTTTCGGCGAAAGAGAAACTGGCTTCATCCGCATACAGGTACTTCAGCCGGGCATCGGTATTTCGCAGACCCACACCCATGCCGGCGCTGCGTTTGCCGAAGAAGCTATTGCGAATGCAAAGCTCAACGGAACGAGCGTCCTTTCGCGAGCTGATCTCGATCCAGCCCCCGTCACGCGAACAAGCGATGCCATGTCGAACCGCATTTTCCACCAGCGGCTGCAGAATCAGCTGCGGAACCAGCGTTTGCTGAGTGCCGGGATCAATCGACCATTGCACGGTCAGGCGCGCTCCGAAACGCATTTTTTCCAGCTCGAGGTATTCCCGGACAAACTTCAGTTCCTCCTGCAGCGGAATCAGATCGGAGCTGCTGTGTTCGAGGCCGCTTCGCAGCAGACTGGAAAGCTTGACCAGCATTGCCTTGGCGCTGCTCTGGTCCGTGTCGATCAAGGTCGAAATGCCGTGAAGTGTGTTGAAGAGAAAGTGCGGATGCAACTGCATTTTCAGCGCCTGCAGTTCGCTTGCCGCCAGCATGCGCTGGAACTCGTATTTTTCCAGCTCCTGCTTGCGGACTCTTTCGAGGTACTGATAAGCATGGGCCGCGATCACGATCGCGATATACATGGTGATCTGGTCGGCGAATCCCTGGTGAATCAGTTCCAGTGGGCCGTGTGCTGTCCGGGGAACATATTGCTGGAGGGTCACATCCCACGGGGGCAATACGGTCCACCGAATGCACGCGTACAGGACCATGAATGGCCCGACTCCCAGACAGTAAAGCAATACATAGCGAAATCGATTTCGCGCTCCTCCCATGTAACGGCGAGCCAGATAGAAAATTGGAGGCGTTAACAAGGCGAACGAAAACCCCCGGGACTCCGCCAGCAACAACATGTCGAGAAGAGACGACGGTATGTTCAGCTGCTTATCGAAGATCCGGTACTGGATGCCCGTCAACAGCGACAGCCCGCTCCACAGGGCGATCGAGAGGGCATACGCACGAGCGATAGGCCGAAATCGGCTCAGTTCCATCGTAGGCATTCTATCTCCGCATGTGTCAGCTACCGATTCCTGAGATGCTAAATAACAAGAAAGTGGTGCCAGCGTACAAATCTGTGATGTGAATAATTCCAAAATATTCGGCAGTTCTCCGGAAATGCCCTGCGAGAACGGGCATAAGCATCGGCCATACGAAGCTCGATTCCCGCAGCGCTCGCCGACTTCACCACGTTCTTCGAGCCGGTCGCTGACGCTCTTCGTCAACTCATCACAATTCTCGTTCGGGCATTCGTCGGCGACGGTAGAGTGCCCTGGAACGCGGGAAGGGATCGAATTGAGATCCGGACTCGCGAACGGAGGCCCCGATGCATACACGAGCAGCTACTCTTCCTGCCTCAACCCGCTATGTTCAGAAGGCAATCCTTTGGGCAGGACTTCTCTGCGGTGTTCTCGACATTACTGCCGCTTTTGTGGTCTATGGCTTCTTCGGGGCGCCTCCGCTTCGTTTGCTGCAAGGCATCGCTGCCGGGTTACTGGGCCCGCGGGCTTATGAAGTCGGACTGGCGACAGCCCTCCTGGGTCTTCTCTGTCATTTCTTGATCGCGTTCTCGGCAGCCACCGTTTACTTTCTCCTGAGCCGGTGGCTTGTGATTCTGATTCAATACTCCGTCGTTTGTGGAGTTCTTTATGGAGTGGCCGTTTACTTCTTTATGAACCGCATCGTGGTGCCACTGTCGGCAGCGACGAGACATCCATTCTCTGTGAAATTCATGGTGATCGGTGTGGTTATTCACATCTTCTGCGTAGGGCTGCCGATCGCGACGATGGTGCGGAAGTATTCCACGAACTGATAGCGGAAGATGAATTCCGCGCGGATACCGGCCACCCGACATTGTCACCCGCAATCCAATGGTGTTAGGCTCGCCCTTCGTTACGAAGGAGAGCCATGGTTTCGCCCGATTATATTTTCTGGGAGGTGGATGTACAGGCCGACTTCATGTTGCCGGGCGGAAACCTCTACGTACCCGGCGCCGAGAAGCTTCTGCCTAATATTCGCCGCCTCACCGATGCCGCGCGGCAGGGACGCGTGTTCCTGGTATCGCACGGCTGCTTTCATATCCCAAACGATCCGGAATTTGCTGTTTTTCCGCCACACTGTTTGAAGGGAACGGCCGGAGCGGAGTTGGTTCCGGAGGCGCTGACGGAAAAAGTTGTGCGAGTGCCAAATGAAACTGACGCAAAATTGCCCGAAGATCTTTTCAAATACCATCAGATTCTTTTGGAGAAACAAACGCTGAATATCTTTGAAAGCCGGCATGCGGATGCTTTGGTCCAAAGATTGGGAACCAACCCGGAGTTCGTTGTGTTCGGAGTCGTGACAGAATACTGCGTAAGCTTTGCCGCGAAAGGACTGCTCGAACGCCACCGGCGCGTGTCGGTCGTGCAGGACGCGATTGAAACCCTGAAGCAGGAAGATGGGCTGAGAACGATGGCCGAGCTCAAACGGCTCGGTGCGAGACTGACCACAACGGAACAGGCTCTCAAGGCGTTAACCCCCTGAGAGCCTGACGCGGTTCTCTAGTGATGATCGCCGTGGTTATGCCGCCAGGTCCAGTATTCTTTCTGCTCGCCGGGCGGGAGGTGGCGGAAATCGCGATGCGGGTCGCGATGGGTCTCAGCGGCCCAGCGCTGGTAATAAACAACCTCGTCGTTATTCCATACGTGATAGTCCGTGTAGTACGGATCGTACACACGGTACGGATGATGGGCGCACGCGATGCCGGCCAGCGACGAGACCAACGCCGCCGCCAGGACCAGCGAACTCAAATGCGAACCACGGCTCATGTTTTTCTCCTCCGAGAAAGAAAACACATCTGAAGTTGATTAGTTGCTGAAAGGCGATCCACCGTTTCAGAGAATCGCGCCTTAGGTTGGAAGGTGCAGATTCATCGGCTGTTGGGACGCCCTGGCCATCGTAAATCACCACGAAGAGATGCTCTTATCGTTTCCTTGCGACGTCCGTTTCATTTACTTTCGATTACTTTTCAACGGGCGCGAATTGTAATAGACTACATTGTCTTTGCCGGAAGGAGATTCTTCGTTGGGGAACCCGTTGCGCTCGCTGTTGGATCTGCCGCAGCAGGAAAAAGCCGAGCGAGGGCTCGAGCACACGCCGCGGGAGATCTGGCAGCAGCCCACCACCTGGCGCGCCACTTATCAGCGTTGCCGCGATCGCCGCGATGATTTGAATGCGGTGCTGCGAGCGGCCGGAATTGGCCGCGGCAGCACATCTTCGCCGAACGTGTACCTGATAGGAGCAGGAACATCGGATTACGCAGGCCGCGCCCTAGCGCCATTGTTTCGCCACCGGTGGGGATGCGATGTGTGGGCCGTCCCCAGCACGACGTTGCTGACCGACTTCGAAGCCTACCACCTACCCGGACGGGAATATCTCTGGATCTCATTCTCACGTTCTGGGGACAGTCCGGAAGGAGTGGCCCTGCTGGAGCGGGCGCTCTCGCATCATCGTGCGATCCGGCATGTGGTCATCACTTGTAATCAAGAGGGCAAGATGTCGCGACTGTGCGCCAGTCACCCGGACCGTGCCCTGGCCTTGGTTCTGGATGAATCGGTGAACGACCGCAGCCTGGCCATGACCAGTTCGTTCACCAACATGATCGTCGCGGGCCAGTGCCTGGCAAATCTGGAGGATCTCAGCGAGATCGGTAATGTCATTGCGCAGATGGCGGAGACGGGTGCGCAGTTCCTTCCCGCGGCCGCCGAGGTCGCAGCGGCCATCACGATGCTTGGTTGCGGACGCGCTTGCTTCGTGGGATCGGGTGCGCTCCGAGCCGTTGCGGATGAATCGGCGTTGAAAGTGGTTGAACTCAGCGCGGGGAAAATCACTACCATGTCGGAAACCCCGCTTGGGTTGCGCCATGGCCCGATGTCAAGTGTCGATAGCCAGACTTTGTTCGTCGCCTATCTTTCGAGCGAGCCGCGGAGGCGAGGCTACGAACTTGATCTGCTGCGGGAAATTGATCGCAAGCGACTGGGGCGAGTCCGGGCGGTGGTTACAGTGCCGGGGGTCGACGACGTATCGTCGCTAGCGGATTATTGCTTGTCGCTCGATTGTGCCGCGGATTTTCCTGATCTCTACCGCCCGGTGCTCGATGTCATGCTCGGCCAGTTGATCGGCCTGTTTGGCTCGATGCGATGCGGCTTGAAACCGGATCAGCCGAGTCCCACCGGCGCGATCACGCGGGTCGTCCAGCCCATTAAGCTGTATTCATAAGGCGACTGCACTTCATTCGCCCGGATGCTCAATCTGACTGGCCTGCGGAACGAGCTGGCGGTAGACGTAGTCGGGAACGTCGCCATTCCAATAACCGGCGGACTTGGCATATCCCACAATTCCGAAGAACAAAACGCTGATTCCCGCGGCGATGGCCCAGGCCGGAAGGCGGCCGTTGTTGGGTGTGCGCGTCCAGTGTGGCAGTGACATGTGCAGCGCGTCTTCAGAGGGGCAGACGGCGACGCACTCCAGACAGCCCGTGCATTCGGCGGACTTGATCGTGACCAGCTTGTCGACCGGCAAGGCTGAGGGGCAAGCTTTGGCGCACTTCGCGCAATCGATGCAGGCCGACTCCGACCGGCGAATGCGCAACAGGCTCAAAAGGGAAGTGAGGCCGAGCAGCGCTCCGTACGGACACAGATAGCGGCACCAAAAGTTCTGCACCAGAACCGAGGCCAGCACCAGAACGCCGACCACGATGGCTGCCGTCTCGCCAAGATAGCGAAAAAAGTTCAGCATGCGTACGTCGGCGATCGCCCCATAAGGACTGCGCATAAATTGATCGATCGCATCCGCCGACATGTTCGCGACAGCCCAGACGAAAAAGCCCAACAAAAGGTACTTCAGGCCCCGCAGGGGAAGATCGATCCAGCGCGGCAGATGAAAATTGCGGCGGAAAATCTGCCGGCCCGCCCGCCACAAATATTCTGAAAGAGTTCCCACCGGACAGAGCCAGCTGCAGAATGCCTTGCGCAACAAAAACGCGATCGAACCGAAGCTGAGAAGCAGAAACATCGCGGCGGGATGCGTGGCCGGAATCCGTCCGGTGGACAGCCAGAATTTCAGATTCATCAGTCCGGCAATCGGAAGCCAGCCCTCCACGCCGGCAGGGCGCGCAAGGCTTTGATGTGTGCCGGTTTCAAAATGCCGAACCCACAAATAGAATGCACCGCCGATCCAGAGATTGAGCAGCAGGAAAGCAAGCTGGAAGCCTCTGCGAAATGATTGGGAATGATCTGGCTGAGCCCGCCGGATGAGTTTCTTTCGCAGGACGGCGATCCTGAGCCCAGAGTCAAGGAGGTGCTCGCCGCGTTCCGGCGGAAACTCGCTCCGTGGCTCGTCAATCTGGTACAGAATCGCCATCTGCGCTGATTCCCGCTTCCTCGCTATGCCTTCGCCGGAGCTTCGGCAGCCGGTTCATAGGGGCAGAACGGGTCGGTGCCCAGAGCGTCGCCGGTGTAAGCAAAAGCGCGCGCCCGCGATCCTCCGCAGATGTGGCTGTATTCGCAGGCGCCGCACTTTCCGTGAAACTGATCGGGGGAGTGCAATGCCCGGAAGATTTCCGTGTTGCGATAGACATCAACCAGCGATTCGGTTCGGACATTGCCGCAGCGCAGCGGCAAGAATCCCGAGGGATAGATTTCTCCGAGGTTTGAAACGAAAACAATGCCATGACCGTCGCGAATCTGAAATCCTTTATAAACCGACGTCGCCTTCATCTCTGGCGTTGCCATACCAGATTTGCGCATTTGGTCAATCGCAATGCGGCGGTAGGACGGAGCTTCGGTCGTCTTGATGGCAAACGGCGAATGCGGCGAGAGATCGAACACCCATCTCATGATGCTTTCACCCTCTTCCGGCGAGACTTCATTCAGAGCCTTGCCGCGGCCGACTGAGATCAGCATAAACAGGCTCCAGCGCATGACCGGGAAGCTGGTGCGCAGCAATTCGTAGATTGCCGGCAGATCGTCGGCGGTCTCTTCGGCGACCAGCGTGTTGACCTGGATGGGAAGGCCGATCCTTCCGCAATGGCGCGCTGCTTCCATCGTGCGCTCGAACGTTCCCGGAACCGCCCGGATGTTGTCATGCTTTTCAGCGCACGACCCGTCGAGGCTCAGACCCATGCTTTGAATTCCGTGCGCTTGTAGCTTCGAGATCGCGTCATTGGTTAGCTCGGGCGTAGCGCTCGGGGTGATCGAAACTTCCAGACCCAAACCGTTCGCGAAGTCGATTAAGGGATAGATATCTTTGCGGCTGAGTGGATCGCCACCGGTTAAAATGAGGTGCGGCAACGGTTTACCGAAATCGACGAGCTGTTTCAGGAACTGCTTGCTCTGTTCGGTGTTCAGTTCTAGCGGATGCGGATTGGGCATCGCTTCAGCGCGGCAATGTTTGCAGGCCAAGCCGCAGGCCTGGGTCATCTCCCAGTAGACCAGCATAGGATTCTTGGAGAAATCGTGAGCCATGTGGCTCATGTTCGGAGTAGTGCCCGCAACGACCATATCGTCCCCCTTCGACGAAGGCTATGAAAGAACACCCACAAGCAAGTTCAGGTTACTTTGGGGGGTGGGAAAAGGCTGTGATTACAATCACACGCGATCGTGACCGGCTTCCCAAAAAAGTCATTTTCCGCCGAATCACTGCGAATTCGCCGCCGATCGAAGGCGAGTCGGATGTGATCGACAAACAAATGCCCGGGTCTGGGGGTGAGCACCGAGACCCGGGCTGGCTGTTCCATCAGTGGCGATTGCAGGGGGACATCCGGCTGTCCGGCTAGCACGCCCGAGACTCGCCGGTGAGCGGATCACTCACCCTAGCGTCTGTATCGCAGCTGCCTGCTTGAGCAGCCCGGTTCGCCTTCGGAACAGCGATCCCGATTCGCTGAACTTAGGTCTACCAGCTACGCAACCACGTCAATTACTTCTTCTGCGCCTGGCGGATGTAGTCGACCACCATCTTGACCTGGTCTCCGCTTACGCCTTTGTTGGCGAATGCGTGCATGGCCTTCTTGTCCTTGCCGCCATTGGCAATCATGTCGGTCAGGTCGGCATCCGAGGCCTTCTTGCAATCGTCGGAGACCAGGCTGGGAATCTTTGCCGCCGGTTTGCCGGTGAGATCGGCACCATGGCACATTGCGCACTTTGCTTTGTAGATGGAAGCACCGTCATCAGCGGCCCAAGACAGGTTGGGTAAGATGAGGAACAGCGCCAGGGCGATCATGACAATCAAGACTATGAGCTTCGTCATCTTCATGAGTGCATTTCCTTTCAGAACCAAGGGTCTCGTTTTCGCCTGCGCTGAAGCTTGAGAATCTCGCCAGCGAGTTCCGAGACTCGATATGAACGAACTAATCGTCATGCAGTTTCCACGGTGAGTGGCGTCTTGGTCTGTGATTGCGGTCACGCCTCGTCGTGATCGAAGCAGGACTGTAAGTCGCTGGAACCGAACCAGATCGCGTCAAAAGACTCGCGATCCGCGCCATATGCCGCACCGATGGGCGCCCGGATCGGTTGTGATCGTGCTGATGAAACGCAATTCACTGAAAAGAAAGTAGCTTTCTCGCCCTCCGCAGGCCAACGGCTTTGGCAAAGAGCTTGCCCTTCCATAGTTGCAACTTTCGTCGAGGTGCCCGTCGTGGAACCTACACTCATGGTGATTGGATTGAACCATCGGACAGCGCCGCTGGACATGAGAGAGCGTTTTTGGATCGGCGAGCCCCGGCGTTACCAGGTACTGAGGCAATTGCGGAGTGCCGAAGGGATTGAAGAAATTGTTGTTCTTTCGACCTGCTGCCGCACTGAATTCCTCGTATGGGCCAGCGAGCCGACGCTAGCGGCCAATTCTCTGCTTCAATTCCTGGGAGCCGAGCATGGCCTGAAGCTGAGCGAGTGGGAACATTTCTACCGGCGTTTGGACGAATGCGCTCTGGTTCATCTCTTCCGCGTAACCAGTGGACTCGACTCCGTTGTGTTAGGTGAACCGCAGATCGTCGCTCAGGTGAAGAGTGCGTGGGAGCAAGCTCGCACTGTGGGCACAGCGGGGCGCTACCTGAGCGCGGTGCTGGAAAAATCTCTCAGCGTCTCCAAGCGAGTGCGAACCGAGACACCGATCGGAAAGCTCACGGTCTCGATTCCCTCAGCGGCTCTCGATTTGACCCGGCAGATCTTCGGATCTTTGGAAGGGCGAAGAGTTCTGCTGCTCGGCACCGGGAAGACGAGTGAGCTTTCCGCGCGACAGATGGTCGAGGCTGGGGCGGGGTCGGTGGTCGTGATCGACCAATCCCAGGCACGCGCCCGGGAAATGGCGCAGAAGCTGGGAGGAACCGCGGCGTCTCTGGCGGATCGTTGGCGCTGCATGTTGCGCGCCGACATTGTGATCAGCGCCAGCGGATGTCCACACGTAATTCTGACTCGCGAAGAAGCAGAGCGCATCGCCAGTGAACGCAACCGCGTGGCTCTGGTCATCGTCGATATCGGTATGCCGCGCGACGTAGATCCGGACGTGCGCCGGGTCGACGGAATCCTGCTCTATGACTTGGATGGCCTGGAGCGCGCCGTGAAGCAGCACGCTGGGGAACACAGAGCAGCCAGCGCTGATGCGGAAAAAATCGTGGCCGCCGAAGCGCAGGCCTTCCGCGGCAAACTACGGGCAGAGACTGTGGTGCCAACGATCGTCGCGCTGCGCCATCGCCTGGACGAGATTTGCCGGCAAGAACTGGAGTCCTTCATCGAAGAGCGCGGGCCCTTTACCCGGGAGCAGGATCAATCGTTGCACGCAGTTACAGGACAGATTATTCAGAAGATTGCCAGCTCCCTGGCACGCGAGCTCAAGGAACTTCCAGAAAAGGAGGAACAGGAGCAGATGGCTGCTGCCGTCACGCGCCTGTTCCACCTGGATTCGCCGCAGGGGGCGCTTGCCGGCACCAAATCGGAGAAAGAGAAAAATGACCGAGCTAAAGAACACGCAGTTGCCATCAACTACTGATCGCACCGGCCTTGAAGGAAACTGGACGGGGACGCAAGCCTACGTGCTGGCAGCGTTTTGTTTGCTGCTCGGCGTGGCGCTGGGATATCTATTCCGTGGATCGGCCTCTCCGGCGACCGCGTCGAATGCCCCGGCTTCGGCAGTCGCTGCTCAACCAGCAAGCGGACCCGAGCAGCGGCCCGATCCCAATACCCAGGCAATGCTGGCCCAGGCTGCGGCCCCGCTGATTGACTCGATAAACAAAGACCCGAATGATTACGACTCGCTGGTGAAATTGGGGAACCTGTTCTACGACGGGCAGCAGTTTCCAAGCGCGATTCAATACTACGAGCGCGCGCTGGCGATCCATCCCGACAATCCGGATGTGCGCACCGACATGGGCACGGCTTACTGGTATACGGGAAATGCCGATAAAGCGATTGCAGCGATGGAGACTTCTTTGAAGTACAGGCCCGGACATCCACAGACGCTATTTAACCTGGGCTGGGTCCGGTGGCAAGGGAAACAAGATCCCAAGGGCGCGATTGAGGCCTGGCAACAATTGCTTAAGACGAATCCAGATTATCCCCAGAAACAGCAGGTTGAGCAGTATATCGCGAAAGCGAAAGAGCATGCTGCACGAGGCTGAGCGATTTTGAGGCATTGGCGCTCCTTCATATGACTCTTCATAATGCGCCCCGGGGCTCCCGAATGGGAGCCCCGTTTTGCTGCGGTGAAAGCCTACTGAGTCGGGGAATTTTCCGAGGGCACGGAGTCGGCAGCTTCGTCGTCTCCGGCGGGGACCAGTTCAAACTTCTTCAACTTGTAGCGCAGGGCATCGCGGCTGATATCGAGCAAGCGCGCGGCGTGCGTCTGATTGCCATTCGCCTGGCGCATGGCGAGTTCTACCATGGCGCGCTCGACCTCCTCCAATGAAGTTCCTTCTTCTGGAATGTAGAGTCTGGGAAGCACGCGGCCATTCGCCAGTTGTTTGCCGCCGCCCCCATCGGCGGAGGCGCTACTGTGCTCGAAGGCGGTCAAGCCGCTGCGTGCGGCCTCTCCCACAGCGAAGGGCATGTAGAGGGGACGCAGAATCGACTCGTCTTCGAGGATCATGGCACGCTCAATCGAATTCTTGAGCTCGCGGACGTTGCCCGGCCAGTTATGCGCCAGCAGGAGTCGCCGGGTTTCGGGCGTGATGCCGCGAATCGACTTCTTGAACTTGCGGTTGTACCAGTCAATGAAGAAATCGACCAGCGGAAGAATATCTTCGGGGCGTTCCCGCAGCGGCGGAATAAAGATGGCGATGATCGCCAGGCGGTAATAAAGATCCTGACGAAACTGGCCATCGCGGACGGCCTTTTCCAGATCGCGATTCGACGCCGCAACCACTCGCACATCCACCTGCAGATCGCGAATGCCTCCAACCCGCCGGATGACTTGATCCTCCAGTACGCGCAGCAGCTTCGCCTGCAACAACGGCGAGAGTTCCCCGATTTCGTCCAGAAAGAGCGTGCCGCCGTTAGCTGTCTCGAACAGGCCCTTCTTCATTGCCTTGGCATCGGTGAAGGCCCCTTTTTCATGGCCGAAGAGTTCGGCCTCCATCAGAGTTTCAGGGATTGCCGAGCAGTTGATGGCGACGAACGGACCATTCTGGCGGGAACTCTCGTAGTGGATGGTCTTGGCGACAAGATCCTTGCCGGTGCCACTCTCCCCCTGAATCAGAATCGTGGTCGCTTCACTGGCCGCAACCTTCTGTACGAAGCTCATCAATTCCGTGGTTTTCGGCGACACCGCAACCACATCGTGATATCCCGCATTCCGTCGCACCTCGCCGCGCAGAGACTGAACTTCCGTCCGCAGGCGGGAAGCCTCCAGGGCATTCTGAATGGTGACGTGTAATTCTTCGAAGTCGAGAGGCTTGCCGATGAAGTCGTAGGCGCCCAGCTTGAGCGCGCTCTTGACATCGTCCAGTTGAGGGTCGGCCGTGATCATGATGACGGCCGGCGCGTCAGGGCCCTTCTTAAGCTGCTCGAGAACCTGAAGGCCGTTCAGATCGGGCATACGGACATCGAGAAGAACCAGGTCGAGAGACTCGTGCTGAGCCAGGCGCAGACCGGGTTCGCCGGACGCCGCCTCCAGCACCTGATATCCCCATTCTTCACACTTCTGGCGCAGCGACCATCGCACCAGGCGCTCGTCGTCCACGATCAGGATTTTCTCAGCAGGCATCCCTACTTAGCTTACTACGGAAGCGGAGGAAAACGGGCGCTCAGGGGACGGCTGGCTGGGTGGCGGCTGGGTGCAGAGGCAGCACTACTGCGAACGTGGTTCCCCTGCCGAGGGCGCTGGTAACGTCGATGCGGCCGTGGTGGTCTTCCACGATGCGGCGCGCCAAAGACAGCCCCAGGCCGGTGCCATCGCCTTTGGTGGTGTAGAACGGACGAAAAATATTGGGCAGATGCTCGGGCGCGATGCCACGGCCATTGTCGGCCACTTCGACGACTGCGGCGGCCCCCTGCGGCTTGACACTGACCGCGATTTTTCCGTTCTGGTCGATCGCCTGCAACGCATTGAGCAGCAGGTTCAGGAGCACCTGATGGATCTGGTCGCTGTCGTGTTCGACTTCCGGCAGAGAAGGATCCTTATGAAGCGTGATCTCGATTGCCTTGGCCAGCGCCTGTTGCCGGCCGAGCATGACAGCGTGTTCGACCGTAGTGTTGAGATCGCTCTTGCGAACTCGAGGGGGATGGGGGCGGGCTGTCTGCAGCAGATCGGTAACAATGTGATTGATACGCGCGATTTCCTGGCGAACGTCTTTGACGACGGCGCGGGCAGGGCTGGTCGCGGGAAGATCGCGGCCAATGATCTCAATGACGCCGGCAATGCCCGCCAGAGGGTTACGGATTTCATGCGCCAGGCCGGTGGCCATTTCTCCGAGAGTTGCCAGATGTTCGGCGCGCGACATCTGCGTGCGGTGCAAGCGTTCGATCTCGACGCGGCTCTCCCGAAGTTGCTCGACCATGTGATTGAAGTTGCGGCCCAGGTCGCCAATCTCGTCGTTGCGATGCGAGAAGCTCACCGACACACCCAGATCGCCGCCGCCGAGTTGGGCGATCTTCTGCTGTAACTCGACCATCGGGCGCTGCACCGTGTAGGTCAGCACCACCAGCAGCGCACCGCAGATCGCTACTGCGCCCGCCCCGGCGACCAGCAACACGGTGTGGCGTTCGGGATCCCGCCAAGACAGAGTGGCCAGCAGAAACAGCAGCATCCCGCCCAGAAGCACACACGCGATGGGCACCAGAGCCTTGATCTCCCAGTTGATCCGAAGCCATGGTAATTCGGAATCCTGCGCCTGAGAAGAAGCGGCCTGCAGCAGTGCTGGAGAAGGCGGCGATGTCCCATCAGCATCCGCTGTGTAACCCGTGCTAAACGAGCTCTTCCGGGACGGCGGAGGAAGGTTCGTTTCATCGGAGTCGGATTCGATTACCGGGTTCGTCATTGGGGTCAAGGTCTCAGGCATACGCGTGTAATCCAGGCAACAGATAAGTCACTCCGAAGAACGTGAACATCACCACTGCAAATCCGAGAATCGCGAAGTAGGCCGCGCGCCTTCCGCGCCATCCGCGGGTGATACGCATGTGCAGATATCCCGCATATACCAGCCATGTAATCGCCGCCCACGTCTCCTTGGGGTCCCAGTTCCAGTAGGAACCCCAGGCCCGGTTGGCCCAGTAGGCGCCGGCGGCGATCATCAGGGTGAGCAGAGGGAAGGCAATGCAAATGGTCTTGTAGGTGATGCGGTCGAGCGCTTCGGCGTCTGGCAGCAGTCGTTCCAGATCCGGGCGGCGCCACAGCAGCAGCAGATACAGGAGGTTGGCAAAAATGCCGCCGACCAGCGCCGAAAGAATAAATGGGCTGGCGGCCAGGCTGGTTGGATACAGGCCCTCGGCATCGAGGGACGGATAACTCGCGTTTCGCGTCCGCAACAGGAAGAAAACCAGCGCCAGCAATTGCAGCAGAATGCTGATGAAGACCGCCCGGTTGGCGCTCGCCAGAAAGCCGTCGTTCTTCTTCACCTGCGCCAGAATGTAGAACACCAGCGGAGACACCACTGCGGCGAAAACCAGCAACAGCAGCCAGCCAAGATCGGGGATCGTCACAAACAGGCGCACACCGCGCGAGATGAAGACTTCGGTCTTGTTCTCGGCGTCCCAGGCCACGACGTTCAACCCGCCCCATTTTTCGAAGCGCGAGAGGATTGCGATGTAAATTCCCGACGTGAAGAGGCTGGTCGCAGCCAGAAATGTCTCCGTCTTCATCTTGTCCTGGATCAGGAACATCATGGCTAGCGCGAAGCTGAGAGCGCAGGCGGCATACGCCAGCATGGCGAGCGTCACATGGACGTGCAGCCAGGTGGATTGCAGCGCCGGCACCAACGGCCGAACGTCGCTGCGCAGAAGCTGCATCAACACGACGCCGACAATGGCAACCGGCATCGTGACCGTGCCAATCACCTTCACGCCGTAGCGCTTTTCTGCGATGAGCGTGAGCGCGGCGAGAGTCCACACAAAGCTCAACAGCATTTCGTAAACGCTGGCGAAGGGGGGGTGGCCGGCCTCATACCAGCGGTGTGCCACCGCGCCGGTATTGGCGATGAGGCCGAACCATGTCGCTAAGGAAGCAAACTTGATATAAGACTCAGTTCCAGTAACGCCAAACCCCAGGTATAACGCGCCTGCACCCGCGTAGAACACCAGAGCGGCGAAGAGCATGTTGGCCTCGCTCAGAATACTTCCGCTCTTGACGACATTCAGAAAAGCCATGAACAGCAGAAAGGCGACGCCCAATCCCACCATAACGACCAAAGTTGTGCCGGTCGCCGGATGCTGTTCTGCTTTTGCTCGTGCCATATACTTTCCTCCCTGGCCGGTCTCAGCTTCCGGCGATCGATGTGGCTTGTCGTGCCCCAGAAACCACGAATTCGGTTTGCAGCTCTTTCTGAATCTGTTCGATGACTCTCTGAAACTTGATCTCAAATGCGTCGCGATTGCGATTCGCGGTGCCGCCGACCCAGAGGACCATGCGCCCATTTGCGTCAAGCGCCGGGACCACCCAGATGCGCATGTGAACAACGTAGAAGACAAACGTAAGGCCGATCGCCATCAGCACGACTCCGGCCCAGACTGCCCACTGGCCGGGTTCGTGCGAAACCTGCAGGCCCGTGTAGGTGCCGGTTTTCAGATCCTTCGGGTCGAAGATGTAAGGGGAGGACGCATTCTCGTCGATGCCGGGAATTTCCGGCAGCCACACGTTTACCGTTGCGTTCGCCTTCTTGGAAGTCACCACCAGATGGACCGCGGGATTCACGACGTCTCTACTGCGTGCGTACACGTGGCCGTCTTGCACTACATAGTCGGGGATGAACTCCACCAGCTGCACATCGGTATCGGGATCGAGAGCGACCGTCTGGTTCATCGCCAGCGAGATTTCCTGCGTCGTACGCTTCTCTCCGCGCGCCGGAGTCGCATTGAGAATGAGCTGATCGAGTTTTCCGGTTCTGCCATAGCTGGCCTGGTAGAAGCGCAGTCCCTGATAGACCAGGGGATCATTGACGACAATCTCTTTGCGGGAGACTTCGCGACCGCCGTCGACCACGGCGAGCTTCGACCAATATTTTTTCGGTGTGCCATCGGCGTAGGTGTCTTCACCGGTTCCATCGCAGCGGATCGCGAACGGAATTGTTCGTATCGACCCGCTTTTCAGCTCAACCTGGTTACTGGTTGTTCCCGGACTCAGCATCAGGAATCCGCGCCAGCCATACAGTGCGTCCACGATGCCGCCCAGGAAGATCAACAGCAAGCTGGCATGAACAATGTAGACGGCCATTTCCGAGATGCGATGCCGTTCGGAGAAGAGCGAGAAGCTGTCGGTGCGAACAATCCTTTCCGCCCTCAAGCCCAGGTGGCGAAGCGCGCGCTCCGCGGCGTTCAGCCCCTGCTCTTCATCTGCAATCCGAATCTGCGCTTGTGTTGGGAGAACTTTGCGGAAGCTCTCGTCGGGGCTCTTATAGGGACGCGCGAAGTAGCGCCAGGCATTCGGAAAGCGTTCCAGTGAGGCTGCGATAATGCTCAGGCTCACCAGCACCATCAAGGCAATGAACCAGCGCGCGTGAAAGATATCACTCAAGCCCGTCACATCCAGAAAGCGCAGCATAGCCGGCGAGTAGGCGCGCTCCATGTCGTCTGGTTCCGTGATCGGCCGCTGCAGAATAACGGTTCCGGCCGCCGAGAAAATCACAACCAGGATGATCAGGACGACGCCGGTCTTGATGGAACTGAGCGTTTGCCAGATTTTCCGATGCGCTGTGCGAAGTGACAGGGCCATATCTTTCGTCTTCCTCGGTGCTCACAATGCACGTTCGACGCCAAGGCCGAGTTTTACTTGGAAGTTATTCGTAATCAATGGTTTGGGAGTAGCTCCAGAATTCTGCCGAATGGCTTTCGTGAGCCATAACACTCATCTGGGAAAGGGCCCGGTTGCGATTTCACCCACGCGTCAAAGTCTGTGATTTCAATCACAATCGTGGGAAAATTAGGCTCTCGCCGTTATGTTCGGGAGCGAATGGAAGCATGCGTGATTTCACCGACCGAGTGAGGGAGAAAGCCCATTTCCGGAAAACGGAGCTCGGTGCAAGGGAGACTTCACTCGTCGAACGTGGAGTAAAAATCGCTTTGTTGCAATAATTTACAGCGCGGCCTTTAGTATGCAGTTCTTCCACATGGTTAAGGCGAGGCTCGTGCACACGCAATCGTTGGTAATGGTCCCAATGTTTTCAATTCGGATGGACGAGCCGAGAAAAATCGTCTCGCCAAAGACCCTCCCCCAGTTCCTCCAGCTACTGGTGTTCGTCGTCGGAATCGCCACACTGCCGGCATTGGCGAAAGAGCATCCCGTTCCGCTCGACAAGAATGTCGACTCTGCAAAGTGTCTCGAGTGTCATGAAGACAAAACGAAGGGCAAAGCCGTCCATTCCGCGATTGCTACCGGATGTCTGAGCTGTCACGAAGTTCGCGTGAATAAGGACATCACGCGCATCAAGCTGACAACTTCAACTCCCCAGGCATTGTGCCTGACTTGCCACGCCGAAAAAGATGCCGCGACTCTGAAGGGCACGGTTCATCCTCCAGCGGTGCGCGACTGCATCAAATGTCACGACCCGCACACCAGCGACAATAAGAATCAGTTGCTGAAGGCGGAGTCAGGCGACAAGGGCCAGAATCTTTGTCTCGACTGCCACAATCAAGGATTGAACGTCCCCGAGAAAGGCAGCCGCCACGCCGCGCTCGACATGGGATGTGACACCTGCCACACGACGCACAAGACTGGAGAAGCAGGCAAGGCCGAATTTGATTTTCACCTGACCAAGAGTGCTCCGGCGCTTTGCATCGACTGCCACGATGTCAAAGACAAGAGCCTGCAGACGGCACATCGCGATCAGCCTTTTGCGACCGCCGACTGCACCAGCTGCCACGATCCGCACCAATCGGCTGTTCCGAAGTTGATGCGGCAGTTCCTGCATCCACCCTTCGCCGACAAGTCGTGCGACACCTGTCACGCCCCGGCCAAGGACGGCAAGGTCGTCCTGACGCAGACGGACGTGAAATCACTCTGCGTGACCTGCCACAGCGATCAGGCCGACAAGATTGATAAGGCGAAAGTGCCGCATCCGGGAGCAGCCGGAGATTGCACCGATTGTCACAATCCGCACGCCAGCCGGCAGCCAGGGCTGCCCAAGACCAATGCCGTCGATATCTGTCTGGGATGCCATAGCGACCAGGCGGATCAAGGGAAGAAACACTTCCTGCATCAACCGGCCTTCAAACAGGGATGTGCGACCTGCCACGAGCCGCACGGCGGCGAGAACGATCAGCTGTTGCGCGCCAAGGATACGAATTCACTCTGCCTCGAGTGCCACGGGCCGGATTCGTCTCCGAAAAAACTTGAGGCCGATCATGTGATTCAGATATTCAACGGAACCGTCACCCTTCCCGAGGATTACTTCACAAAGAACAAGGTCGTCGTTCTGCCGCTGAAATATGGCCGCGGGCATCCGGTCGACGGCCACCCGGTTTCCAACGTGGTCGACCCGAGCGATATAACGAAGTTGACCGCGAAGATTGACTGCCTGACCTGTCATCAGCCGCATTCCTCGGCCCAGCCCGATCTGCTGGTGAAGGATCAGGCCAACAACATGGCGTTTTGCGCCAGCTGCCACAAGGATCTGACGAAGAGGTAGTTGCATGCAGATAGTGACGCGGAGAGTGAATATGCCGGAAGCCAACACCAAACCGATTTGCCATTACAAGAGTCAGGCCGCATGGTTGGTTCTGCTGGCGGTGGCGCTGCTCTCGCCGCTAGGTGCGTTCGGCGATAAGAAAAAGAAGGCCGACGCCGCGAAGCCGATTCCAGTCATCGACTATTCGAACATCGTGTGGCCGAATCCGCCGGCCATCGCCCGCATTCGCTACCAGGCGTTTTATGCATCGCAGAAGATCTCGCAAATTGAAGCCGGTACCAACACCAAGAAAGCGAAGTGGATGGATCGCCTGGCGGGCACGCAGCCGGCGAGCGAAAGCAACAAGGTTCTATTCCAGCTGGCCGAGCCCTACGGCATCGCAGTCGACTCCAAGAACAACCTGTACGTCGCCGATCAGAAGGTCGGCGCCATCTTCATCTTCAACACGGAAACGCGGGACGTGGACTTCATCAAGAATAAAGTTCAGGCCCACTTTGTCCGCATTATCGGCCTGGCAATGGACGACGGCGACCGCCTTTTCGTCTCCGATCCCGGGCTGCGGCATGTGCTGGTCTTCGACGCCAGCCACAAGGCCGAAGACGTCATCACAGAAGGAATGGTTGAGCCCGGCTCGCTGGCCATCGATAAGGAAAACCGGCTGCTCTATGTATCTGATGTGGAACAGGATCAGGTACTGGTCTACGACGCCGACTCGCTCAAACTGCTCCGCAAAATGGGTACGACTGGCCACAAGCACGAACTGACCACGCCCGGCGACTTCGCCAAGCCGACCGGACTTGCAGTCGACGAAGACGGCAACCTCTATGTTTGCGACACGCTGAACAATCGCATCGAGGTCTTCGACGCCGACGGCAAATTCATCAACACCTTCGGCAAGGCGGGCGACGGCCCCGGATATTTCTCGCGCCCCAAGGGCATCGCCATCGATGGCGACGGCCACATATGGGTCGCCGACGGCATGCAGGATCGCGTACAGGTCTTCAACAACGAGTGGCAGCTGCTGATTACGTTCGGCGGCCACGGGCTGCTACCGGGGCAGTTCCAGGGCCTGGTGGACATTGCCATCGACAAGAACAACCGCGTCTTCACTTCGGAAATCTATCCCGGACGAGTACAGCAGTTCCGCTACGTCACCGACGCCGAGGCGGAGCAGTTGCGCAAGGAGCGGACCGACCAGCGCCAGAAGAAGGCTGGCGCGAGCAAGGATGCCGCTCCGACGTCGATACCAGCACCGGCCGCCGCTGACGCCAAGAACCCGCAAAGCAAGTGAGCGATCGGGACATTCACTGATTGAGTCCGTGGCTCACGGCGAAGTGTGATCTGAATCAAATTTCAACATCGATCAGGCGTGGGTTTGGAAGCCGTTTTCCCTCTGCTGCATTTCGCCACAAGCCTCGCTGCAATTCTTAATAACTGAGGGATTTGACCACCCGACATTACTTAGTCGTGGTTTTTCCCCCAGTTTCTGTGAATTTCCGGAAATGGGAAGCCGGTCGCGCTTTCTCGACAAAGCATTATATTTCAACGAGTTAACCCAGAATGATCTCGAAATGGAACCGGTTTCCGGGTTCGGGCGGCCAGTTGCATTACTTAGGGTCGAGAGGCGGTTGCACGGAGCGCCAAGGCGCGAACTGCAGCCCACGGCCTAAGCCTCTGGGAGTTCAGTAGCAAGCTGCACACATCTTTTCATGGAGGTCGTGGAATTTTATGAAGAAAGTGATGCTAGTCGTGATGCTGGTTCTCGCAGTAGCGGGACTGGCGATGGCGCAAAATTGGTCGTCGACTGTTGACGTCCTCGGTGCGCACAACAACGGCGGGCGCGGCTGCGCAGGCTGCCATGCTCCGCACAGCGGTTCCTTCGGTTCCGGTCACGGCGGCGCAGCCGACGCCGGTAGCTATGCATTGTGGGGACAGGACGCCAGCCCCCTATACGGGAAGCAAATCGCGTTCGGCGACAACGGAAGCTACGTTGAAGTTTTGCCAAACGGGATCGCTACGGGAAGCCAGGAAGTCGGCGGCATTCTGCTCTGCCTGAGCTGCCATGACGGCAACCTCACGCAGAAGAACATGATGACCAACCAATCGTACGAACAGAAGATTGGCTTGCTCACCAATACAGCCTATGGCAGCCAGCCCATTCCGACGTTGCTCGGCAACGATGGAACGACGGCCGGCAACTACACCAACGATCACCCGGTGGGACAGAACGCGACCCTCCTGAGTCACGGCGCCCCGATGCAGGGTGCGGGTCTTGGTATCGTGTGGAATACCGGTAACAACTCGTTCAGCGTGACGTCGGGCACTCAGTACGCCCAGTTTGTGGCCAACTACGGCTGGCCGGCTCTGGCGCCTGGAAAGTGGTCGAATCCGTACGCCGTTACGGCGGCGGGCCAACCATACGTGCTCTGCACCACCTGCCACAACCAGCACGTGATGACGGTTTACACCTCTTCGGCATCGAGTCCGATCGCAGGAGACGGCGGCGGCAAGTGGTATGCCACCTATTTCTTCGTGAACGGCCCCTACAACCCGAACATCAACAACGTTGCCAACACGAATGCTCCTTCGACCACGCAGTTCTGCCGCCAGTGCCACTTTGGCGAGTCGAACGAAGCCAACAATACCAACGGTATCACCACGGTCTTCCAGTAGACTTGGGTTGATCTGCAAAGGGGAGAGATATACTCTCCCCTTTTTTCATGAACTTAAGTGAGGGAATTATGAAATACCAACTCCTAACCTCAGCGGTGCTGGCCCTGATTCTGTCGACGGCTTCGGCCCAGATGGCTTCGCACGCGCCGACCGCCATCGCGAGCTCGAACCCGAATGCGGCCTTTGCCCAAACGCCACCCCCGCAGATCACCGACAAGCCGGTGGCCCGGGTCAACGGGGCGGTTCTGACCGACCGCGACCTGCTGCGCGAGATGTATGCCATCTTTCCCTACGCGCAACAGCACAACGGATTTCCCAAGGGGCAGGAAGCGGCGATCCGGCAGGGCGCGCTGGAGATGATTATTTTCGAGGAGTTGGTCTATCAGGAAGCGCAGCGGCGCAAGCTCGTGGTTCCAGCAGAAACGCTGAGTCGCGCGGAAGCCGATTTTCGCAAGCAGTTCAACAGTCCCGACCAATACCAGCAATACCTGCAGAGCGAGATGCACGGCTCCGAGCAGCAGGTGCGGGTGCAGATACGGCGCTCTCTGCTGATCGAGCAGGTTCTGAAAACCGACGTGGAGCTGAAGTCCTCGGTGACGCCGGCTGAGCTGCAGGCTTATTACGTGAAGAACGCGGCGCGCTATCAGCTACCCGAATCGTTTGGTTTTCAGAGCATTTCTGTTATTCCGCCTCTGAAGGCGACGCCGGAGCAGGAGAACGCCGCAAGGAAGAAAGCCGAGGATGCGCTGCGGCAGGCCAAGGCGGCCAAGAGCTATCAGGATTTCGGATTGCTGGCCGAGAAGATTTCCGAAGACGATTTCCGCGTGAACATGGGCGACCACAAGACGGTGCCCGGCGACAAGCTGCCGCCGCAGGTTGTGAAGGTGTTGCGGGCAGCCAAGCCAGGCGAGGTCAGCGGCCTGATCCAGATTGAAAACGCATTCACGATCGTGCGCGCGACGGCATACTCCCCGGCGCGCAAGCGGCCATTTGCCGAGGTCAAGAGCGATCTGAAAACCGAACTGCAGAAGAGTAAGTACGAGAAGCTGCGGTCAGGTCTGGCGAGGCAGCTGCGAGCAAAAGCCAAAATCGAAATTGGCTGATTGAGCCATTGAATCGTCGAGTGATTGAGCCATTGAGTCATTTGAGTCTTTGATTCGAATCGCTCAATGGCTCGATGTTTCCATGCCTTGTGTGTTTTCAACTCCAGTGCCGCGTGAAATCCCGCAGACGACCCGTCCTGACCTTAGAACCAACTCCTGAAAGATTCGTAAAGCCCGTATTTTCAGCGATATAAAAACAACCCGGGAATGCCCATTTTGGCAATGTTTGTGCCTTTAGAAAAGTATCTCGTGGTGGGTTTCCGGGCCTGTGGCCGGGGGGTGGTGGCGGAATGAAGGTTGCGCATCGCATCATCGGAGTGGCTGTGATGGTGATCACGCAACTGGTCTATGCTCAGAACCAAACTCAAGAACTTTCCATCGGAGAAAACACGAAACTCAAGGCGGGCGGCTTGGTCTCTTTCGGCTACACGGGAGACTATGGCAACGAGATGCCCTCCGATCATGGATTGACTGGCGGGGTCGACGGCCAGATCTCCGGCTATTACTACAACCCCAATTTTCTCTCCTTCACAGCCACGCCCTATTACAACCAGTCGCGCAATGATTCAGACTATCAATCGCTGACGGGATCGAGCGGGATTGACGGGACGGCGAATTTCTTCACCGGAAGTCATTTCCCCGGATCGGCGAACTATCACTACGACCGCAATTCGAGCGGGACCTTTGGCTTGACCGGACAGCCCAATTTCACCACGATTGGCAAGAGCCAGGGCTTCGGCATCAACTGGAGTGCACTCTTTCCCGGATTGCCCACTCTTTCCGTTGGTTATTCGCAGGGCGAGGGCAGCGGCACGATCTATGGAACCAGCGAAGAAACGGGGTCCAGCACGCGGCTCTTCAACATCCACTCGGGATATGAGATTGCGGGATTTCGCCTTAGCTCGTTTTTTACGCACAACAAATTGAACTCCCAATTTCCTCAATTCCTGGCCGGAAACTCCGAGTCGATCCAGGATTCGACGAGCAACGATGTTGGGTTCGACGTGCAACACAGCCTGCCCATTCACGGCCAGTTCTACGCAAACTATAACCGGGCATCCTCGGACAGCAGTTATTTCTCGGGTGAAGGACAGGACACGAATTCCTCCAGCTATATCGACGACATTGAGAACGCAGGAGCAAACTTTCATCCGACACAGAAACTCTCATTGAACATTACCGAGAATTACACCAGCAATTTGAATGGATACCTGGCGCAGAGCCTGAGCAGCAGCGGGGTCGCGGTACCGGGAGTAAGTCTAGGAAACGGCGCGCACTCGTCGACCCTGGGAGGAGGAGCCAGCTATCAGTTCACAAACTTCCTGGCGGGCTCGGCGCAGGCTACCTACTACGACCAGTACTATTTCGGCAAGAGCTACACGGGCACGTTCCTGAGCGGGCAGGTGAGCTACGGGAAGCGGTTGCTCGATATGTTCACGTTCTCCGGCTCAGTCGTGGACAGCAGCAATGGCCAGGGAACGAACGCTCTGGGATTCATGGGGAACGTGAATTTCTCGCACCGTTTTTATGGCTGGCAGACGGCTGGTGTCTTCAGCTATGCGCAGAACGTGCAATCGATCCTGGTCACGTACACGACTTCGTCCTACAACTACAACGCGAGCGTGCGCCGGCGTCTGCCGCACATGTTGCAGTGGACGGCGGCCTACAGCGGAATGCACAGCGGGCTGACGAACTATGCCGGTACAACGAGCCACAGCGACGGATATTCGACGTCGTTTGGTTCGCGGTCCTTCACCTTGACCGGCAATTACACGCAATCGACTGGAGTTTCGCTGCTGGGTGCGGGAGGGTTGGTGGCGGTGGCGCCGACGCCCGGGATCAGTGATTTTGTGATTTTCAACGGCTCCAGCTACGGTGGAGGGTTCTCAATTTCGCCGGTGCGGCGGCTGGTGGTTGCCGGAAGCTTCAGCCGAGCGATCAGCGATACTCTGGCGGCGACGGCGTCGCGCAATAATATGGAAATCTTCAACGGCCAGATGCAGTACCATTTCAGAAGGATTGGGTTGCAGGCCGGGTATACGCGCTTTTCCCAGGGTATCAGCGCGGCGGGGACTCCCGCCAACACGACGTCGTATTTCTTCGGAATAACCCGATGGTTCGATTTCTTCTAGCGGAACGGGACAGGCTGGCCGTACGCCGAGGGCTGGCTGTTGCCGCCCTGGCCATCCTGCTCGGGAGTGTGCCGGCGGCGCAAGCGGGGGGAGTGAAGCGTTCAAAGGAAACCTTGCGGCAAGCGTCCGCGCCGGATTTGCTGATGGACGGCGGGCGAAAACTGTCGTTCGAACGCAGCTTCAGCCTGGAGCGCGAAGTCAAACCGAAGCGCAGCTTCTGGACCCGCGTTGTGGACGTGATCGCGGGCGAACCCGACTTCCATTACATGGTCAGCCCGTATAGCGTAGTCACCGATTCGCACGGGCGCATCATTGTGACCGATGTGGCGGCGGCCGGCGTGCACATCTTCGATTTCGATCAGCAGAAATATAAATTTCTATCGCGCCGGGAAGCGGGAAAAGATCCGATGCTGGCGCCGCAGTGCGTCACCGTCGATGCGCAGGACAACATTTACGTGACCGATTCTCGCGTGGGTAAGGTTTTTGTCTTCGACGCGAGCGGCAAGTATCGCCGGGTGATCGGAAGCCTGAAGGGGGGCGAGGGATATTTCAAGCGTCCCACGGGAATCGCGGTGGATTCAGCGGCGCAGCGCATTTATGTGACCGACACGCTGCGCAACAAGATTTTCATGATGGATATGCAAGGCAGTGTTCTGCAGGTCATCGGAAAGACCGGGAACGGAGACGGCGAATTCAACTATCCCACGGAACTGCGGCTGAACGGTTCAGATCTGGCCGTGGTCGATGCCATGAATTTCCGGGTGCAGGTGCTGGATCGCTCGGGCACGTTCCGATACGCGATCGGCAGGATCGGCGACGGTGCGGGATGGATCTTTCGGCCAAAAGGAATCGGATTTGACTCCGAAGGGCACCTCTACGTGGTGGACGGAGAATGGGGCATTGTGCAGGTCTTCAACGACCAGGGACAACTGCTCTATTACTTCGGGGGAAAGGGAACTGGAGCGGAACAGTTTCAGTTGCCGACTGGTCTGCAAATCGACAAGAACGATCGCATCTACGTAGTGGATTCGTTCAACCGGCGGGTGCAGGTGTTTCATTATTACGGCGTCGCGGGAGCGGATGGGAGGAAGCAACCGTGAAGCTGGTGCTCAGCCTCGGATGTGTGCTGCTGGTGAGTCTGAGCTTTGCGCAGACGACGCCCCCGCCCACGGCCGATGCCTTGGGCGTGCACAACCTCTCCATCTCCAGCGGATCGTCGGTATATTCGCAGGGAAGCCTGGGCTGCACGTTCTGTCATGCTCCGCATAGCGGGCTGGGCGGAATCACGCCGTTGTGGAATCAGAAACTGTCGCAGAGTTCGTACGTTCCTTACTCGAGTTCTACCTACACTGAGCAGGGCACGCAGCCGACGTTGGGCATCACCAGCAGTTTGTGTCTTAGCTGTCACGATGGCACGGTCGGGGTGGGACAATCGGCAGCCTACGGGCCCTTGCCCGTGGTCGGATCGATGAACGCGATCGATTCGTTCGGCACTACGCTGACCGGATCGCATCCGTTCAGCCTGGTCTTGCCACTGAAGGATGCTCCCAACCTGGTGGCTTCGCTGGCATCGCAGGGAAAGACAGCCGATCCTACCGGAGCGGTGAAACTCATCAAGGGCAATATCGAGTGCACCAGTTGCCACGATCCGCATATTCAGGCGATCGATAAGATTGCCCAGAATTTTCTGGTGCGAGACAGTTCGAGCGGACAGATGTGCCTGGCCTGTCATGATCCGAATCGTGTGGTGCAAGGACAAGTGAATCCGCTAGCCGGATTTACCAACAGCATTCACCAGACAGCGACGAACCAGGTTTCACCGGACGCCCACGTTGGGGCCTACCCGACGGTGGGTGTGAACGCGTGCACGTCCTGTCACATGTCGCATGATTCGGTTGCGCCAGCGCGGCTCTTGAGGCCGGCCACGCCGCCGGCGACATCG
>Ga0335073_10000101_pt1 | contig 96572 bp, 59 predicted proteins | sample Lox_Sample_22_FD_207093 | JGI IMG/M metagenome (GOLD analysis project Ga0335073, IMG submission 207093) | Soil microbial communities from Loxahatchee National Wildlife Refuge, Florida, United States - Lox_Sample_2.2 | ecosystem: Environmental > Terrestrial > Soil > Wetlands | place: USA...
CAGCGTGGTCCAATCCACGATGAAATGGAATTGATCGAGGAACGGCTTCAGAGGCGCGAGTGTTTTTTCGTTTTGCGGAGCGATGGAACCGCCTTCGCCGGTAATTTCGGAGGTGATGCCCTGAGAGAGCTTGCTGAGCGAGCGATTGTCCAGCAGCAGGGCGGACTCGGATTGACCGAGCATGTCAATGAAGCCGGGAGAAACGATTTGGCCTTGCGCGTCGATTTCTTTTTTGGCGTGCGCGTCTTGCAGGTTGCCGATCGCAGCAATGCGATCGCCGCGAACACCGACGTCAGCCGCGTACCAGGGATTGCCGGCGCCGTCGATGATGTGGCCGTTGCGAATGATGAGGTCAAACTCGTTGGAGGGTGGAGTTGTGCTCGCAGCGGCAGCCGCGGGAGCCGGCGTATCGAGCGGCGCATCGTATGCAGCGGCAGCAATTTCGCCGACGGCTTGGCCGGCGACTTCCTGGGTGGCGTTGGGATCACTGCCGGAAAGCGAAACGTTGTTGAGATAGACGGCCAGCGCGAGCTTCTGGCCACTGGGAGTGATGACGTAGCCAGCGAGGCCTTTGCCGTTGAGCATCATTTTGCTGTTGAGCTTGTCTTCGGAACCGTAGGTGCCGGTTTTGGCGAAGACATGGCCGGCGGCGGGATTGTTGACCTGGATTTTGGCGAGCGTACCGTCTTTGCCGAGAATCGGCATGGCTTTGAAGAACACGTCGTACTCGGGGCGGGTCGCCCAGTAGGCCATGTAGTGGCAGATGAAGTCGGGGCTAAAGAGATCGCCGCGCGCGCCGCCTTCGCCGTCGCCCTGGGATGCGCCGGAGAGATCGAGGCCGGCTTGCTGGAGAAATTCGTGCTCGATTTTAAAGCCGGCATGGTCTGGATCGGCTTGATCCTTGGCGATGAGCGAGCCGAGAAGATACGGGCCCATACCGGCGTGGAGGTTGTGGCTGACTTTGAGCGTGACTTTGATTTCTTCGGAGAGCGGAAGTGAAACGTGTTCGGCGACTTGATTTTCCGGCGTATAGGACGGGGAGAGCGCCTTGAAGTCGGGAGCGGCTGTGAGGGCTTTGGACTTGGATTCGGTTTTGATCTGGACGCCCGCAGCGAGGAGCGATTCCCGCAAAACGGTCTCGGCAAATTTCGTAGGCGAGGGCACGGCGTAAGGCGCGGTGATGGGCGGCACGCCGGCGGGCAGGGAACCGGTCAAAGTAACGGTGACGCTGCCGTCAGGATTGGTTACTTCGAGCGGGTCGTGGATCTGCGGCGTGCCGCCAGCAGTTGAGGTGGTGAGGTGATTGACGAAAGTAACGTAAGAAGTTTTGGGCGACGTTTGCAGCGCTACCGGATCGTTGGCCTTTGCGCCGGGAGTGATAACCATGTCGATGAGGTTGTCGTTGACGCAGATGGAGGAGACCACGATGTTGGTGCCGCCGTCGCGTTCGCCGTCGGGGAAGAGCGAGGTATCGACGAGCACGCGGCCTTCGATTTTGTGAATTTTCGCGGCGACGTCCTTGGCGAGCTTGTTGATGACCGTCAGCGGATCGCCCGCAACGGCGGGACCGCCATAGATGTGATCTTCATCGACAAAGGCGAGCGTGTTATCGGGCTGGATGCGGTTCGAGAGATTGGGATCGCCGCTGGCGACGAGGATCAGGTCGCCCTTGAGCGTGCCTTTCTTGTCGAGCGAGCCGGTGTGATAGATGCGGGTGTGGAAGCGGTAGTCAGCGCCCAATCTTGCGAGAAGAGTGCCTTCGGTGAGCGTTTTAGTCGTGGAGGCGGGGACGAAGAGTTTGGTGGGATTGAGGGCGTAAACGACTTTGCCGCTGGCAATGTCATAGAATTCGATGCCGAAATTGGCGTGGGCAAATTCCGGGCGCGCCATGATCTTCTGAATGCGCTCGGAGAGCACAGCGGAGGAAGAGACCGGCGATTGCGCGCGCAGCAGCGCAGGGCTTGCCGCGAAAAGCGCAGCGAAGAGAGCGGCCGCCAACGATGCACGAATCACACGGAAACTGCGTTGCGTTTTCAACGTATTGCCTCCAAGAGATTCCGGCGAAAGGTGCTGCGTGCGCGATCAGTTCGCGCTCGCTAATCCTTGGCCGGAATGCAAATCTTCAAACTTGATGTTCAGGATTGGATAGTCGTGCCAATCCTTATAATCGAAGTGCCACCATTCGTGTTCGTAGACGGTGAAACCTTCGGATTCCATGGCGTGGCGGAGCAGATCGCGATGCCAGCGCTCGAGCGAAGTGCCGCCGGGATAATCGGGGAAGGAGCGCGGAGACATTTCGTCGTAGGTACCGGGCATTTCGATGGGCTTGCCGGAAGCGAGGTCGTAGAGCGTGAGATCGACGGCGCAGCCGCGATTGTGGCGCGAGCCTTGCGAGGGATCGGCCACGAAAATTTTGCCTTCGGGCGGAGTGGCGTCCCAGAAAATTTTGGTGACATACCAGGGGCGGTAGGCGTCATGAATGAGCAGACCATAGCCGAGCGGCTGCAGTTTTTGGAGCGCGCGGACGAGCGCTTCGGCGGCGGGTTTTTGCAGAAACGCGCGGGCCTGCGTGTAGACAGCGGTGCCGAGGAAGTCGTTCGTCGTGGCGTAACGAATATCCAGATGAATCGCCGGATCGAGCGTCGTCAGTTCGACAAGCTCCGGCTTGCGAAAGTTCCCGTCTTCGTGCGGCGGGGAAGCGGCCAGCGCCTCCGGCCGAAGTTCCGCCACAGGTCGCACCGGCTTGATCAGAATTTGCGCTCGCGCATCAAAGTCCGGCGTGACTTTGTCCTCGACCACACTGTCCGAATGTAGTTGGCGCTTACCCGAGGCAGCGGTACTCAGTCCGTGAGCTGAAGGCGAAGAGTTTTTCGCAAGAAATCTTTCTATGATCTTGTAGCGCGCGTCGTCGCCCTGCTGGATTCGGTCGGAGATTAAAATGTAACCGTCCTCCTCCGATACTTCGTGTACGGCCCCATTTCCGGCGAGAGCGCGGGGTTCTCCGTAGTCACCGATCCAGGGCTTCCATAGAGCGGGAATGTCTCTCGGTTGTTGGCCGGGTTCGAACGAAGTCGTAGTTTGGGCCTGCAGGTAAGCCAGGGCGCCGCAGACGAAAAGAAGTGACGTGAACAGCAGTGGAGAACTAACGTTTGAGCGCGGTTTGCGGATAGATCGCATCGTCCTGCGAAAGTCCTCTGTTCGAGTGAGCGAAGAAAAGCTTGGCAATGAGCAGGTCCGAACGTGCACATCATAACCGAGAATCTTGGATCGCGCGAGATACAAATGTTGGCAAATAGCGGATCTGATCGAGAATCGGCATGCGGCGCCCGAAGGCCACGCTTAGCGGAGTATGTGAGATTCGCGGATTTTTAGGCAGAAACGTTTGTTGCGTTAGGCCGTCTAGACGGTATACCAGCGGAAGCCTTTGCGCTGCTCTTCGGCGATTTCCTTGAGGATGGTCATGGTTTGCGGGCGGCGATATTGGCCGAGCGCCGAAAGGATGGCGTTCACCAGCGCGGTCGGCGCGGCATACGAGGCGCCAAAGGACGTGGACTCGACGCTGGCGAGGAATACTTCGTCGCATTCGCGCGCCAAAGGCGAAACGTAAGTGTCCGTGATGCCCACGCAATACGCATTGCGATCGTGGGCCAGATGCACGCCTTCCACAGTTTGCCGCAAGCCGCGCCGGAAACTGATGGCCAGCACCAAATCCTGCCGATTGACGGTGCGCACCAAATGGCCGATGCGGCCGGCCGAAGTGCCCGTGAAAACCGGGAGACCGAGCATCGCGATCTGATATTCCAGGTAGCCGGCCAGCACTGCCGCGAGGTCGCCCGCGAGAATCACAATGCGCCGCGCGTCGTAGAAGCGCTTGGCGAGCGAAACGAGGCGGGACGCGTCCAAGCTATTTTTCAAGCCATGCAAATTCTTCAAGTCCTGTTCGAGTGCTTCGCGAACGTGCGCCGGCATGCTGATCGAGTTGCCGCTTTGCTGCATGGTGTCCAGCGAAGTGGCAAACGCTATGGACAGGTCGTGCAAATGCCGCTGAAAGTCGCGATAGCTCGCGAAACCCAGCGAACGCACGATACGCACTACGGTGGCCGGGTCAGTATCAAGGCGCTTGGCCATGGCGCGCACGCTGAGCAGCACGTACTCACGCGGGTGCTCGAGAATGGGGCGAATGATTTCCTGGCGCTTCGAACTGAGCAACTCGATGCGCTCGGAAAGCGACGGCGCGGAAACCGGGGACGGAAGGGCTTTTCGCTTCATGGGGCCAGAGAATTGCCCAAATTGTACAGCATGTCAACTCCCGAATAGTCATTGAGAAAAATTCGCCAACCGAAGGTTGGGTGTCTGTTTCACCCGCACTTGGTGCTTTGAGTGAGCTATTTGTCGGATGCGGCAGCCGCTTTTTCCAGACCCGGCGCGATGACCGGCTGCAAAAACGGCATCATGGCGCGCAATTTGGGTCCGAGCCGCTCGAGCTGCGAGGTTTGTTCCTGCTGACGCTTGGCGAGGAAATTCGGGCAGCCTTTTTCGTTCTCTTCGATCCAGTTTCGGGCAAAAGTGCCGTCGCGAATTTCTGCGAGGATCTTTTTCATTTCGTCACGGGTTTGTTGCGTGATGATGCGCGGTCCCGCGGTGTAGTCGCCATGTTCGGCAGTGTCACTGACGGAGTAGCGCATGTAACTGAGGCCGCCGCGATAAATCAGGTCGACGATAAGCTTCATTTCGTGCAGGCATTCGAAATAGGCGACTTCTGGCTGGTAACCGGCGTTCACGAGCGTCTCGAAACCCGCTTTGATCAATGCGCTGACGCCGCCGCAAAGGACGGCCTGCTCGCCGAAGAGATCGGTTTCGGTTTCCTCAGTGAAAGTGGTTTCCAGAACGCCAGCGCGCGTGCAGCCGAGGCCTTTGGCATACGAAAGCGCCAGAGCTTTGGCGCCCCCGCTAGCGTCTTGTTCGATCGCGATGAGCGCAGGAGTGCCGCCGCCTTCGGTGAACACTTCGCGCACGCGATGCCCCGGTGCTTTCGGCGCGATCATGGAGACGTCCACGTTCGCCGGCGGCTTGATGGTGGCAAAACGAATGTTGAAGCCGTGTGCGAACATCAACGTCTTGCCCTTGGTGAGATTCGGCTCGATAGCTTCGCGATAGAGTTTGGGCTGCTTGGTGTCGGGAGCGAGAATCATGATCACGTCGGCCCAAGCTGCGACTTCGGCGGGCGTCCCAACGGTCAACCCTTCCTTTTCAGCTTTTGCACGCGAGGCGCTCCCTGCGGGTAGCCCTACACGAACGCTGACGCCGCTGTCGCGCAGATTCAGCGAGTGCGCATGGCCTTGCGAGCCGTAGCCGATGATGCCAACTTTTTTGGATTGGATGAGAGCGAGATCCGCGGAGTCGTCGTAATAAAGATTTGCCATTTTTGTCCCTTTTTGTTTTGTGTCAACCACGTTCAGACTGCATTTTTGAATAGTTGGAATCGCGTTTCATTTGAGGCGCAGCAAGCTGCGCCACTACAAAGCACTTCACGCTGCGTTGCTGGCCGGGCTTGCTGATGGCAACGCACTGGGTGGCTGCAGCAGATCGCTGCCGCGCGTCATGGAAATGCGTCCGCTGCGGGCCATCTCGAGCACGCCGAACGGCCGCAGCACTTCCAGTAGCCCGTCGATTTTGTCCACCGTGCCCGAAACTTCGATGATCAAGGACTCCGGCGCTACATCCACGACTCGCGCGCGAAAAACTTTGATCAACTCCATCAAGTGCGGCCGCGACTGCTGGTCCGCTGCGACTTTGATCAACGCCAGATCGCGCTCCAGCAGCGCACGGTCCGAAATATTTTCCGCCAGCAGTACGTCCACCAATTTTTCCAGGCTGGCTTCGAGGCGATGACCGCCTTGCGGGTCCGTGTGCGCGACGATGGTCATGCGCGCGACCTCGGGATTGTCCGTCGGCCCGACGGTTAGCGAATCGATGTTGATGGCCAGCCGGCGCGCCAAAGAAGATACACGGTTCAGCACGCCCGGCTTGTTCTCCACGTATGCGACCAGTGTTTGCATAAAGGTCTCTCCGTTCACGCGCTCGCGGCTCGTCAAACTCACGGCTCCGACGCCGTTTCCACCAGCGGATTATTCGGCCGCCGGATCATTTCGTGCAGCGAAGCTCCCGCCGGCACCATCGGATATACGGAATCTTCCTGCTCGACGCGAAAATCGATCAGCACGGTTTCCTTGGACTCGCGCGCCGACCGAATCGTCGGCACAACGTCGGCCCGCGAAGTGATGCGCTCCCCGCGAATGCCGAACGCGTTAGCCAACGCCGAAAAGTCGGGGGCCACCAGGGGCGTGGCCACATAGCGCTTGTCGTAGAAAAATTCCTGCCATTGCCGAACCATGCCGAGGTAGCCGTTGTTGATGATCGCGATCTTGATGTTGATCTTTTCCTGAACGATGGTCGCCAACTCGCTCATGGTCATCTGGAAACCGCCGTCACCCACGACCACCCACACTTCCGCATCCGGCTTCGCGAATTTGGCGCCAATCGCTGCGGGCAACGCGAACCCCATGGTTCCCAGGCCGCCGGAAGTGATGAGCGTGCGTGGCTGATTGTGGTGGTAATACTGCGCCTCCCACATCTGGTGCTGGCCGACATCGCTCACGACGATCGCTTCGCCGCGCGTCTCTTTCCACAAATCGCTGATCACATGGGCGGCGTAGAGATGGCCGGTGTCGGGCAGGCTTTGAATGTCGCGCACTGCCGAGTCGCCCTTCAAATCGCGAATGTGCGCGTGCCAGGCCTCGATATCCACGCCCTTTACGTGCGGTGTCAGCGCTTCCAGCGTTTCCCGCGCATCGCCGATAATCGCCGCGTCCACTTTGACATTCTTGTTGATTTCCGCGCGATCGATCTCGATGTGAATTTTGCGCGCGTCCTTCGCATAGGTCCGCAGGTCGCCGGTCACGCGGTCGTCAAAGCGCATGCCGATCGCGATCAGTAGATCGGACTCCTGAATCGCGTGGTTCACCCAGGCCTCGCCGTGCATGCCCATCATGCCGAGGTTCAGCGGGTCGGTAGCCGGGAAGCAGCCGATACCCAGCAGCGTCATGGCCACGGGAATGTTGCTCTTGCGCACGAATTGCTCGAAGGCGCGCATGGCTCCGGATAAAATAATTCCGCGTCCCGCCAAAATGACCGGCCGCTTTGCCGCGTTCAGCAATTCCACGGCGCGGTCGAACTCTTGCTGGTCGTGATGATTGCGCACTCGCTTGGGCGGCAATTGCGGCGTTGCCGTATCCCAATCGAATTCACACGACGCCTGTTGCGCATCCTTGGTGATGTCCACCAGCACTGGCCCGGGCCGGCCACTATTGGCAATGATGAACGCTTCGCGGACCGTTCGTGCAATTTCGTCGGCGCGAGAAACAACGACATTGTGCTTGGTTATCGGCATGGTGATGCCAGTGATGTCGATTTCCTGAAACGCGTCGGAGCCGAGCAATTTGCTGCTGACCTGGCCGGTGATGCAGACGACTGGCGACGAATCGAGCATCGCCGTGGCAATTCCGGTGACCATGTTGGTCGCGCCCGGGCCCGAAGTAGCCATCGCAACGCCGATTCCCCCGCTGGCCCGCGCATAGCCGTCCGCCATGTGCGTCGCGCCTTGTTCGTGGCGCACTAGAATGTGGTGCAGCTTGGATTTTCCCAGCGCGTCATAAACGGGCAGAATCGCGCCGCCGGGATACCCAAAAATGTGGCGCACGCCCAAGCGCGTGAGCGATTCGCAGAGGATTTCCGCACCGGTCAATTTCATAGCGTCCTTCCTTGTAACGACCCCGAAGCTGTTGGCGCATGCGAGGCGGAACCCGGCGCCGTAAACGAAGCAGGCACTACGGTAACGGCGCCCACCGCAGCCGAGGAAACGAGCAGCGCGTACTTGGCCATTACGCCGCTGGCGAAACGCGGGGCCGGTGCACGCCAGGCCGACAGCCGTCTCTGCATCTCCTCGTCGCTTAGCTCCACATCCAGCTTGCGGGCGGCAATGTCGAATACAATGGTGTCGCCGTCAGCCACCGCCGCGATCGGGCCGCCCACCGCTGCTTCCGGCGCGACGTGTCCCACCATGAAGCCGTGCGTAGCGCCCGAGAAACGCCCATCGGTCAGCAACGCGACTGAATCGCCTAGTCCCGCGCCCACGAGCGCCGCGGTTACCGCAAGCATTTCCCGCATGCCCGGCCCGCCACGCGGCCCCTCATAACGAATGACTACGACGTCGCCCGCGCGAATCTGATTTTTCTCAATTGCCGCAAACGCGAGTTCTTCGTTGTCGAATACCTTTGCCGGTCCTCGGAAGCGCTGATAATTGTGGCCGGCAACTTTAATTACGCAGCCCTGCGGCGCCAGATTGCCCTTCAAAATCACCAGTCCGCCGGTGGGCTTCAGGGGCGCGTCGATTTTGCGAACCACTTCCTGCTTCGGAGTTTCCTTCGCGGTTGCGGCCTCCTCGGCGATGGTTTTCCCCGTGACGGTGATCGCGTCGCCATGCAACAGGTTGGCCTCGGCCAAGCGCTTCGCCACCAACGCCGTTCCTCCTGCAGCGTACAGATCAGTCGCAACAAAGCGCCCAGCCGGTTTAAGGTCGGCGATGATCGGCACGCGCGCGCTGATGCGGTCAAAGTCGTCAATGCTCAGCGGCACCCGCGCTTCGTTAGCAATGGCTAGCAGATGCAGCACGCTGTTGGTCGAGCCGCCTGTGGCCGCCACGCCGGCAATGGCATTCTCAATCGCTGTTTTGGTGATGACTTTGGAGGGGGTGACGTCACGGCGCAGGAGTTCCAGCACCATTTCACCGGCGCGCTTCCCCGCATTCGCTTTCGCTGCGTTGGTTGCCGGAATGCTGGAAAGCCCCATCGGCGCGATGCCCAAAAATTCGCATACCAGCGCCATGGTGTTCGCGGTGAATTGCCCGCCGCAGGCCCCCGCTCCCGGACAGGCCACTTTCTCCATCGCGGTGAGCTGCGTCTGCGTCAACGTACCGCGGGAAAAACTTCCTACCGCCTCGTACATGTCCTGAATCGTGACGTCGTGCCCGTTGTAGTGGCCCGGCGCGATGGAGCCCCCATACAGCACCAACCCGGGAATATTCAGCCGCGCCAGAGCCATGATTCCCGCCGGAATCGTTTTGTCGCAGCCGACCAACACCACCAGAGCGTCGAACATGTTGCCGCGTGTCACCAGTTCAATCGAATCGGTAATCACTTCGCGGCTGATCAGTGAGGCGCGCATCCCCTCCGTGCCCATGGTGATGCCGTCGGAGATGGATACGGTGTTGAACTCGAGAGGCGTGCCGCCGGCGGCACGGATGCCGTCTTTTACGTGCGCCGCCAGTTCGCGCAGATGAAAATTGCAGGGCCCAATTTCGATCCACGTATTGGCCACGCCGATCAGCGGCTTGCTAAAGTCCTCATCCTGCCAGCCGCAGGCGCGCAGCATGGAGCGGGCGGGCGCGCGGCGTGGTCCATCGATCAATGCGCTGCTGCGGCGTTTCAACGTGACGTCGGTCACTGCGTAAATCTCCTTGTTCCCGAAAATCTGTGGTTCCCGCCACTAAAAACTAGGGGCCACCACCCTGGTCTGGATGATGGCCCCGAATCCTTGCTTGGCAAGTTTGCCTAGGCCATCATCTTGGTGTTGCTCCCCGTACTACGACCGGGCTAATTCGTACGCTGCGAATGCTAATGAGCGCGCGGCCCGTGCATTGGGCGGGCTGCTGCAGCGAGATGGCGAAGGCGGACATAACGATCGCCAAGGAAGATAGCAGGATGCCGTCGCGGGAGTCAATCAGTCAAATTAATACTTTTGCTCATATCAATAAGTTGGAGTTATTATGCGCCTTCGCTGTGTGCGCCGCGTAGCTTCTTGATGTTTTTTTCAGGCATTCTCCGTCCTGTTTTTCACATCTAAGTAGCAATGCGTCGGTTCCGGGGCCGCTCTTTCACATGCACAAGACGGAGGTTGCTCGATGCGGTTTGACACGGACGTGTTCATCGTCGGCGGCGGGCCGGCGGGACTAGCTGCGGCCATCGCCGCGCGGTGCAAAGGGCTTCGCGTCATGCTGGCCGACGGGGCGAGTCCGCCCATTGCCAAAACCTGCGGCGAGGGCTTGCTTCCGGACGCCGTCACCGCGCTGCGCAAACTCGGTGTCGTGCTGGGCGCTACCGACGGCCACGTTCTGGGCGGTATTTCTTTTGTGAATGGCGACGCCGCGGTGGCCGCGCAGTTTCGCCGGGGGGCAGGATTGGGCGTGCGGCGCGAAGTCTTGCATGGTCGCATGGTCGAGCGCGCCGAAGAGTGTGGTGTCTTGTTCGAGTGGAACAGGCCAGTCACCGGACTTTGCGATGGCGGAGTCCTCCTCGGTGGGAATAAAGTTCGCGCGCGCTGGGTCATCGGAGCGGATGGTACGCGTTCGCGGCTGCGGCGTTGGGCGGGTCTCGAGAAGAGTTCTTGCCGGCCGGCGCGTTTTGCTTTCCGGCAGCACTATCGCGCGAAGGCGTGGAGCAACTTAGCGGAAGTGCACTGGGACGGGGAAGCCCAGGCGTACGCGACGCCCGTTGGCCCGGAGGAAATCTGCGTGGCATTGATCGCCAACAGTTCAGAGACTCGGGGCCGCGCTGCATTGCGGCGTTTTCCGAAGCTGTTTGCCCGTCTCGTGAATGCTGAATTGGCGAGTACTGAGCGCGGCGCGATGACGCGGACATCGGCGTTGCATTGTGTCGTTCGCGGTCCGGTGGCGCTGGTCGGAGACGCTTCCGGCACCGTCGACGCGATCAGCGCTGAAGGCCTCTCTTTGGGTTTTCGCCAGGCTCTGGCGCTAGCCGAAGCCTTACAATCGGGAGATTTGCTGCAATATCAGCAAGCGCACCGGCGGCTGTTGCGGCGGCCGCGTTTCATGGCCAAGCTCCTGGTGTTTCTCGCACAGCAGCAGAAGCTCCGTCGCCGTACTTTGCAAGCCATGGAGGCGGCTCCCAGGATCTTCGACTGCATGCTGGCGTATCATCTGGGTGAAACCCGCCCGCTGGAACTTGCTGCCAACGGCGCGCGATTTAGCTGGCGCTTTCTGACGGCCTGAGCCCTATGAGCGGAGAAAAGAAGCGAATGCCGCACCAACGCGCGTCCCGAACCATTTCGCTCATTTTGTTGCTCGGTATCACTCCAGTTTTTGCTGCGCGCGGCTGGCCAAGGCCCGCCGCTGCCCCGGCTGGCGGAATCACTCTGACTCTCGATCCCGCGAAAAGCAAAGTGACGTGGACTCTGGGGAGCACGCTGCACACGGTCCACGGCACGTTTAATTTGAAAAGTGGCACTCTGAAGCTCGACCCTACGACGGGGTCGGCCACCGGCGAATTTGTCGTCTACGCCAGCAGCGGCGAAAGCGGCAACGATGGGCGCGACAAAAAAATGCACAAGGAAATCCTCGAAAGTGAGCGCTATCCGGAAATTGTTTTTCGGCCGAGCAAAATCGAGGGTCCAGTCCCAGTCCAAGGTGCGTGCCATGTGCAATTGCGCGGCACGTTTTTGCTCCATGGTTCGGAACACGAAATCATCGTACCCGTTCAGGCGGAATTGAGCGGCACGCAATGGAAGGGCTCATCGAGCTTTTCTATTCCGTATGTGCAGTGGGGATTGAAGAGTCCCAACACATTTCTGCTGAAAGCGGATCCAGCGGTGCAGATTGAATTGGAACTGAACGGCAGTTTGCAGGCTACTCCAGCGAATTGACCGAAGCTCAATCTTCCGCTTCCTGCGTCACGATGTGAATATCCACCGGCGGTGATTCGCGCAAGAAGCGGTGCACGGCCGATAAATACAGGTATTTTCGCCAATCGTGCACCGGCGCGCGGCCGAAAATCACCTGGGTGATGTGTTTCGAACGGACAAAATCGGCAACCGTGTCCGCCACGCTGCGGCCTTTCAAACGAATCACCTTGGCTCCCAGGCTTTCCGCGAATTTCAGGTTGGCCACCAGCGCGCTTTGATTCGATTCCTTTGGCCCCAGCTCGCGGTCCACATGAACGACGTACAGCTCGGCATCCATGCGCCGGGCCATACGCGCACCGCGCGCCACGAGGTATTGCCCCGCGGGATTTCCGGAAACGCAGATAGCCATCCGTTCGCGCACGCCCCAGTTTTTGCGGATGTCTTCATCTTCCATGTACGTTTCGAGGCTGCGGTCGACTTGTTCGGCCACCTGGCGAAGCGCGAGTTCGCGCAGAGCGATCAGGTTGCCGCGGCGAAAGAAGTTTTTCAGGGAACGTTCGACTTTTTCCGAGCTGTAGACGTCGCCACGTTTCATGCGGTTGTGCAGCGCCTCAGGCGTCAGGTCCACCATTACGGTTTCCGTTGCAGTTAGCGGCACCCAGTCCGGCACGGTTTCGCGCACCGTGATTCCGGTGATGGAACGCACCACTGGGGCGATGCTTTCGATGTGCTGAATATTGAGCGTGGAAACCACGTCAATTTTTGCAGCCAACAAATCCTGGATGTCTTCGTAACGTTTGCGATGCTTGCTGCCGGGAATATTAGTGTGCGCGAGTTCGTCCACCAGAACTACCTGCGGCTTGCGCGCCAGGATGGCGTCGACGTCCATTTCCTCGAAGATCGTGCCTTTGTATTCCATCTGCTTGCGCGCCACGCGTTCGATTTGCGAGGAGAGTTCTTCGATGCCTTTGCGCCCGTGCGTCTCGACGACGCCAATCACTACGTCTTCGCCGCGGCTGTGTCGGCGTATCGCCTCGCTCAGCATGCTGTAGGTTTTGCCGACTCCCGGCGCATATCCCAGGAATAGTTTGAAAATGCCGCGCGTCTTTTGCGGCGGCGAGACCATTTGCAGCCATTCTTCGGGCTTCTTCGGCAAAGCGTCAGCTTCTCCGTTTCAAATCATCCGCATACGATAGAATATCCGTCATGCAGAGATTGCTGGGCGGCCGCATCGTCGGCGTCGCCGTTTCGCTCATCCTCATCGCGTTGATCACGGTTTCGTACCGGCACACCTTGCACGTCAATCAGACGACCGTGGCGCTGACTTTCCTTTTGGCCATTTTAGCAGTTTCGGCGGTATGGGGAATGATCGTCTCGGTCTTCATGTCCGTCGTGTCGGTTTTGGTGATCAATTATTTCTTTCTTCCGCCGGTGGGCACTTTTACCATTGCCGATCCCCAGAACTGGGTGGCCCTCTTTGCCTTCCTGGTTACCTGCATCATGGGCAGCCAGCTTTCGGCCCGCATTCGCAAGGAGGCCGACACGGCGCACGCCCGGCGGTACGAGATTGAGCGCTTATACACCTTCAGCCAGAAACTGCTGGCCGAAGGGAACGTCATTCAGTTGATGAATGCGATTCCCAACTACATCGTCGAGAGCTTTGAGGGCGGCGCGGCGGAGCTGTTCCTGCCGCAGAAAGACAAATTCTATCGCTCTGGTTTTGGCGCGGCGCATCTGGATGAAGAGCGGATGAAGTCGGTGTTCCTGCGCGACGAGCCAATGGTGGACGCGCAAAACGCCCTCTACTTCATCCCGGTTCGACTGGGCGTTAAACCCATTGCCAGCCTGGGCATCTCTGGCGCGCGGCTTTCGAGGCAAACGCTCGATGCGCTTGGCAGCCTGGTGGCGATTGCGATTGAGCGTGCCCGGGCCGTTGAAAAGCTCGGCGAAACGGAAGCGGAACGGCAAGGCGAACGCCTCAAATCGGCCCTGCTTGACTCGATTGCCCACGATTTCCGCACTCCGCTTACTTCGATCAAAGCAGCGGCTACCAGCCTGCTAGCTGCCGAAAGACCAGAGCCTTCCCAGCGCCACGAACTGCTCACCATTATCAATGAAGAGTGCGACCGCCTGAATCGCCTGGTGGAAGAGGCCGCGGAAATGGCGCGCCTGGAAGCCGGCCAATTCGAGCTGCAACTCAGTCCCACTTCCATTAGCGAGATTATTGAAGCGGCTCTGGCGCAGACTAAGACCGCTCTTGGCGGACGTCCTATTCAGGTCCACGTGGCCTCCGACTTGCCGCCCGTTCGTGCCGATCTGAGCCGTATCCGCGAGGCGCTGGTGCATCTCATTGACAATGCCAATCTGTATTCGCCGAAAGACAAGCCGATCACCATCTCCGCGGAATTTACCGGAGATACGGTTACCACCAGCGTCGCCGACCAGGGCCCGGGTATCGACGATTTCGAGCAGGGCATGATTTTCGACAAATTCTACCGGGGTAAAGACCAGCGCTATCTCGTCAGCGGAACCGGTATGGGCTTGCCGATCGCGAAAGCGATCATCACGGCGCACAACGGCACGATTTCGGTGACCAGCCAGCTCGGCCATGGATCGGTGTTTTCGTTCACGCTGCCCGTGGACCGTTCTGCGAGGGAGTCGCGATGAACGCTTCCATTTTGGTCGTAGACGACGAGCCGCAGATTCGCCGCGTCCTGCGCAGTACGCTGTCCAGCCAGGGCTACGTCATTACCGAAGTCAAGTCCGGGGAAGAAGCGGTCGAGTCGGTGCGCAAGGAGCGGCCGGATCTAATTCTCCTCGACGTCAACATGCCAGGCATCGGCGGCATCGAAGCGGCGCGCGAGATCCGCGGGATGTGCGATGCGCCGATCATTATGCTTACGGTGCGCAGCGCGGAACGCGACAAAGTCGTTGCGCTCGATGCCGGCGCCGACGACTACGTCACGAAGCCTTTCGGGATTGAAGAATTGCTCGCGCGCATTCGTGCCGCGCTGCGCCGCCATGCTCCGATGGATGCGTTGCCTCCTTTTGTAGCGAAAGATTTGAGTATCGATTTCGAGAGCCGGCAACTTACGGTACGCGGCCGCGATGTGCATTTGACTCCGAAAGAGTTCGACGTCCTGAAGTACCTCGTTGCGGATATCGGCAAGCCGCTCTCGCATCGCCGATTACTCCAGGCGGTCTGGGGTCCGGAATATGGCGAAGAGACGGAAAATTTGCGCGTGGTGATCAACCAACTGCGCAAGAAGATCGAAGCGGACCCCGCTCGCCCGAAATACATTTTGACTGAACCGTGGGTCGGCTACCGGTTCCAGGCGCCGAAGACTGGCCCAACAAAATCTCCTCGCAAGAACTAATTACCGCTCTCGAAGCCGATGCGTTGATCGGGCGTCAGGGCTTGGGGTGGACGGCGTCGAGGGCGAGGTTGAGTTCGAGGACGTTGACGCGAGGTTCGCCGAAGATGCCGAACTGGCGGGGCGTCGTGTGCTTGGCGACGAGGTCGCGCAGATCGGCTTCGCTCATGTGACGAGCGCGGGCGACGCGGGGGACCTGGAACTCGGCGGCGGCGGGAGAAATGTCCGGATCGAGCCCGGAGCCGGAGGTGGTGACCAGATCCACGGGAATTGGTGCGCCCGGATTTTCGGCATGCAATTTTTCGACGTCGGCTTTGACGCGGTCGATCAGCTGCCTGTTGGTTGGGCCGAGATTAGTGGCGCCACCGCCGGCGGCGACGGGATCGTAGCCGGTGCCTGCCGCAGACGGACGCGGATGAAAATACCAATCGGCGGAAAAGGATTGGCCGATGAGGCGCGAGCCGACGACTTTGCCGTTCTGCGTGATCAGGCTGCCATTGGCTTGGGCCGGAAAAAAGAGTTGGGCGAGACCGGTGACTACGAGCGGATAGACGATGCCGAAGAGGAGCGTCGTGACCAGAGTAATGAGAATAGCGGTGCGGATTTGTTTCATAGCGTGCCTCGATCCTTGAGGCCGATTTGCTTGGCGAAAAGAGCACAGGCAGGAGTGCCCTTCGCAAAGCTCAGGGTAAACCGTGAGCTACTGGCGTGCGTCATAGGGCGCCTTTCGCGAGGTGCAGGGAAGTGATGGCCATGTCGATGAGCTTGATGCCGAGGAAGGGGGCGACCACGCCGCCCAAGCCGTAAATCAGCAAGTTTTGGCGAAGTAGGGCAGCGGCGCCTACGGGGCGATATTTGACGCCACGGAGCGCGAGCGGAATGAGTGCGATGATGATCAGGGCGTTGAAGATGACGGCGGAGAGAATCGCGGACTCTGGAGTCTTGAGCTGCATCACGTTAAGAACGGCAAGCTGCGGAAAAGCGGCGGCGAACATCGCCGGAATGATAGCGAAATATTTGGCGACGTCATTGGCGACGGAAAAGGTCGTGAGAGCGCCGCGGGTAATGAGGAGCTGTTTGCCGATTTCGACGATTTCGATGAGCTTGGTGGGGTTGGAGTCGAGGTCCACCATATTGCCGGCTTCTTTTGCGGCTTGCGTGCCGGTATTCATGGCGACGCCGACGTCGGCTTGCGCGAGCGCTGGAGCATCGTTGGTGCCGTCGCCGGTCATCGCGACGAGTTTGCCTTTGGCTTGTTCGCGCTTGATCAGCGCCATCTTGTCTTCGGGCTTGGCTTCAGCGAGAAAGTCGTCGACGCCGGCTTGACGGGCAATGGCGGCAGCGGTGAGCGGATTGTCGCCGGTGATCATCATGGTGCGAATGCCCATGGCGCGCAGATGATCGAAGCGTTCGCGCATGCCGCCTTTGACGATGTCGGTGAGGGCGATGGCGCCGAGGACGTGGCGGTTCTGTGTGACGAGAAGAGGCGTGCCGCCGCCATTGGCGATTTCACGGATGGCTTCTTTAATTTGCTGCGGAACAACCTGACCTTTTTCCGCGACATATTTTTCGATGGCTTCGGGAGCGCCTTTGCGAATTTCGAGGCCGTCCATATCCACGCCGGACATGCGGGTTTGCGCTGAGAAGGGAATGAACAGGGGATTGTGGGGAGCGAGTTCGCGGCCGCGAAGACTGTACTTTTCTTTGGCGAGGACCACGATGGAGCGTCCCTCGGGAGTTTCGTCGGCGAGCGAGGCGAGCTGCGCGGCGCTGGCGAGATCGGTTTCGTTGATGTTGGGGCAAGCGACGAAGGAAGTGGCTTCGCGATTGCCGAGAGTGATGGTGCCGGTTTTGTCGAGGAGGAGCACGTCCACGTCACCGGAGGCTTCGACGGCGCGACCGGACATGGCGATGACGTTGCGCTGGATGAGACGATCCATTCCGGCGATGCCGATCGCGGAAAGCAAGCCTCCGATGGTAGTAGGAATCAGGCAGACCAGAAGCGAGACGAGAACAAAAATCGTTTGGGGCGCACCGGAATAGATGGCGAGCGGCTGCAAGGTCACGACGGCGAGCAAAAAAATGATGGTCAGGCCGGCGAGAAGAATGTTGAGCGCGATTTCGTTGGGAGTTTTTTGACGCGAAGCGCCTTCGACGAGCGCGATCATGCGGTCGAGAAAGGTTTCGCCGGGATTCGAGGTGATGCGGACGCGGATTTCGTCGGACAGGACACGCGTGCCACCGGTCACAGCGGAACGGTCGCCGCCGGATTCGCGAATGACAGGAGCCGATTCGCCGGTGATGGCAGATTCGTCCACGGAAGCGACGCCCTCGATGACTTCGCCATCGCCGGGAATAAATTCGCCCGCAGATACCAGCACGACATCGCCGGAGCGGAGCTTGGAGCTGGCAATCACTTCATAGCAGCCATCCGGGCGTACCCGGCGGGCTTCGGTTTCGGCGCGTGCTTTGCGAAGCGTCTCGGCCTGGGCTTTACCGCGGCCCTCGGCCATCGCTTCGGCGAAGTTGGCGAAGAGGACGGTGAACCACAGCCAGAGCGTGATCTGGAGACCGAAACCAAATTCGCCGGAGTGATGTAGCGAGTCGCGGACGAGCTGAATGGAGGTGAGTAAGGCGCCGACTTCCACGACGAACATGACCGGATTCTTGACCATGGTACGCGGATTTAACTTGCGAAAAGAATCCGCAATGGCCGTCCGCAGGATGGCGGAGTCGGCCAGCGATTTGGATTTAACGTGTGGAGAGCGGTCCATGAGAGCCTCAGAAAACCTTTCCGGCGTGCATGAGCAAGTGTTCGAGAATGGGGCCCAGGCTCAGCGCCGGGAAAAACGTGAGCGCGCCGACGATCAAAATGGTGCTGACCAGCAGAACGCTAAAGAGCGGGCCGGTTACCGGGAAAGTGCCGAGCGAGGCGGGCGTCATTTTCTTGCGCGCGAGATTGCCGGCGATGGCGAGAATGGGGATAACGACGAAAAAGCGGCCGAGGAGCATGGCGACGGCGAGGCTGGTGTTGTACCAGAGCGTGTTGGCGTTGAGGCCGCCGAAAGCGGAGCCGTTATTTCCGACCGAAGAGGTGTAGGCGTACAAAATCTCCGAGAGACCGTGGGGGCCGGGGTTGGCAATGCTGGCAGTTCCGAATTTGGCGACGACGGCAATCGCGGTGAAGACCAGAATCGTCAGTGAAGAGATAAGTACGGAAAGCATGGCCATCTTTACGTCGAAGGATTCGATCTTCTTGCCGAGGTATTCGGGAGTTCGGCCAACCATGAGGCCAGCGATGAAGACAGCGAGAATGACGAAGACAAGGACGCCGTAGAGGCCGGCACCGACGCCACCAAAGATCACTTCGCCGAGCATGATGTTGACGAGCGGAATCATGCCGCCAAGCGGAGTGAAAGAGTCGTGCTGGCTATTGATGGCGCCGCAGCTCGCATCCGTGGTGATGGTGGCGAAGAGGGCAGAGTTGGCGATGCCGAAGCGGACTTCCTTGCCTTCCATGTTGCCGCCGGATTGCGTGAGGCTGGCAGCCTGATCGACTCGAGTGAACTGAGGATTGCCGGCGGCCTCGGCCCAATAGGCGCAGAAAACGCCGACGAGAAAAAGCGCAGCCATGGCGCCCCATACCGCCCAGCCGTGGCGGCGAGACTTGGCCATCCGGCCGAGGGTGTACGTTAAGCCGGAGGGGATCGCGAAGATCAGCAGCATCTCGAAGAAGTTCGAGAACGGAGTGGGGTTTTCGTAAGGATGGGCGCTGTTCGCGTAGAAGAAGCCGCCGCCATTGGTGCCGAATTCTTTAACGATCTCCTGCGAGGCGGTGGGGCCGAGGGCGATGGTTTGCTGGGTCACCGTCTGTGTCACGAATTTGCCGTCTGGACTTTGGCTTTGCACGTTTTGCGGCTCGACGAGCCCTACAGTGGCGTAGGGTTTGAGACTCTGGATGGCGCCTTGCGAGACGAGCACTAGCGAGCCGACGAGTGCCACAGGCAAGAGTACCCAGAGGAAGCAGCGGGTTAGGTCCACCCAGAAGTTGCCGATGGTTTTGGACTCGTGGCGGGCGACGCCGCGAATCACGGCGATCGCCAGGGCGATGCCAGCAGCTGCCGAGGCAAAGTTGTGATAGGCGAGGCCTGCCATTTGCGTGAAATAGCTCATGGTGACTTCGGGCGTGTAGGCCTGCCAGTTGGTGTTGGTGGTGAAGGAGACGGAGGTGTTCCAGGCGAGATCGGGAGCGACGCCGGCGAGGTGCTGCGGGTTCCAGGGGAGCCAGTACTGGAGACGCTCGATCAGGTAGGTAAGGATGAGGGAGACGACGCTAAACAAGAGCATGGCCACGCCATATTGGGTCCAGCGCATTTGGTGAGTTTCCTCGACGCCGCAAACGCGATAGATGAGGCGTTCGATGGGGCGCAAGATGGGGTCGAGAAAGGTCTTTTCACGTTCAAAAACACGAACGAGAAAGACGCCGATCGGCTTGGTGATCAGTAGAAGGACCAGCAAGTACAGACCAATTTGAAACCACCCATTGGCGGTCATGGATTTAGAAATCCTCCGGCTTGAGCAGGGCGTACATCAGGTAGCCGAAAAGCAGCAAGCTGATGACGATGAGGACGACGTTTTCGAGCATAGGGATCTCCAACTACTTCAGGCGCTCGCAGGCGCGCAGATAAGCGATAGACAGCAGAAAGAAGGCGATACTGGCGAGGCAGAAAACTATATCGGTCAAACGAGTTCTCCTGTTTCAGGGCAGCGCCGATGGGGCGCACTGAATCGTGCGGCGACGGCGGCGATTGGACTCGGGCGCCCAGCAGGCACAGCACTTTCGCGGTTCATAAGAATTTACGTGCCCGAGGTTTCGCGACGGACTTGCTGATCAACTGTGAGCCTACAAGGGCGAGGCTTAGAAAGCGATGAAAGGGACATAAGGATTTTGTGAGGAGCGGGAAGGGCGAAAAAACGGGGAGAGCCAAGGAAAGAGAATGAGGCGGTTGAACGTTCGACCCGGACGAGAGATTGAGCGTGCTTGGGCGAGAGCCGGGATGGAGGAAAAGCGGAAGCGAGCTTCCGCACTCCAAATTTAGATGGGGAGGCGAAGTCTAGCTTCGCAGCCGCGAGCGTCGCGGCGATTTTCGAGGGTGAGAGAGCCACCATGCGCTTCGGCGATTTGGCGGCTGAGGACGAGGCCGATGCCGGAGCCGCCGGGTTTGGTGGTGAAAAAGGGAACGAAGAGGTTGGCGGTGTTGGGCAGGCCGGGGCCTTCGTCGAGAACGAGAACTTCGAGAAAGGAGCTGAAGCGAGACCAAGTGACCTGGACACCGCCGCCGGTTTCGTGAGAGGCGTCGGCGGCGTTGTGAATAAGGTTGATGAGCATTTGTTCCAGCTGATCGGCGTCCGCGGAGATAACGGCGGGCGGACCTTTTTTGAGTTTTACTTTGGCGCGGGATTCGAGGTTGGCGACGCGGGCGATGAGCTCGGTGACGTTGACGGGAGCGAGTTTGGGTTGCGGGAGACGCGCGAGTTTGGCGTAGGCAGCCATGAAGCGGCCGAGCGCTTCGGTGCGCGAGCGAATGATACTCAGGCCGCTGCGCATGTCGTCCATGATGGAAGCGGCGGCGGGAGTTTGCAGCTCGGGGATGGAGTTCGAACCGTTGAGGCCGCTTTCGAGACTTTGCGCGACGGATTGGATCGGGGCGAGAGAGTTGTTGAGTTCGTGGCCGAGCACGCGGATGAGCCGCTGCCAGGCCTGGCGTTCTTCATCGCGAAGAGCGCGGCTGAGATCACTGAGAACGACGAGTTGATGCGGGAGGCCGCCTTGGCGAAATTCCCCGCGGCGGACGCCCCAGCGGCCCTGACCGCCGGGAAAGCTGAGTTCCATGGTGGAGGCAGGTTCGCCGTCGAGACATTTGGCGAGGCCGAGTTCGGCGGCGGTGAGGCCGAGCAGGCGTTCAGTGGGGCGGTTCATGAGGCGTTCGCCGGCGCGGTTGACGAGAGCAAGGTGGGATTTGTCGTCGAAGGTGAAGATGGCGACGTCAATTTCTTCCATGACGGCGCGGAGAAGGCCGGTGGCTTCGAGAGCGCCGAGGCGCTGGGCGCGAAGCGTTTCGCTGAGGGCATTGACTTCAATCATCACTTCGCCGAGAGCGTCGTCGGAGCTGGCTTCGCGGGCGCGGAAGGAAAAGTCTTCTTCGCGCATGGCGGAGAGGAGGTTCGAGAGAGTTTGCAGTGAGAAGACGACGCGCTGGCGCAACGAGAGGGCGAAGCCGAGCCAAAGGCTCACGATGAGAAAAGTGAGCGTCCAGGCGGTGCGCGAGGAGTGCGAGCCGTTCCAGAGCAGAAGCAGCGCGATGAGGGAGCCGGGGAGTCCCGCCGCGAGCGCCAAGAGCTGGATGCGGCGTTCGTACGTGAGGCGTTTCATTCCAATCCGTGTTTTTGCAAACGGCGGTACATGGCGCTGCGGCTCAAGCCGAGGGCTTTAGCGGCCTGGCTGACGTTGCCATCGTGGCGGGAGAGAGTGCGCTGGATGAGGTGGCGCTCGACTTCGTCGAGGCTCATTTCTTCGAGGCGGACGGTGCCTCCGGCGGAACTGGCGCGGAGGCCAAGATCGGCGGCGCGAACGAGCGGGCCTTGGGCGAGAAGGATGCCGCGTTCGACAGCGTGGTCGAGTTCGCGGACATTGCCGGGCCAGGGATGTTCCTGGAGGAGTTGCGCGGCGGCGGGATCGAAGCCGGAAATGTTTTTGCGGTAACGCTGGGCGTAGCCGCGGAGGAAGTGGTGCGCGAGAAGGGAAATATCTTCGCGGCGTTCCCGGAGCGGCGGAAGATGGATCTCGATAGTGTTGAGGCGAAAGAGCAGGTCCTGACGGAAGCGGCCGGCGGCGGCTTCGGAGTTGACATCGGCGTTGGTGGCGGCGAGGACGCGGACATTGACGCGGCGCGTGGTGGAAGACCCGACGCGTTCGAGTTCGCCGGTTTCGAGAACGCGGAGAAGCTTGGCCTGGAGGTTGAGGGGAACGTTGGCGATTTCGTCGAGGAAGAGCGTGCTGCCTTCGGCGAGTTCGAAGCGGCCGACGCGATCGGTGCGGGCGTCGGTGAAGGCGCCTTTGACGTGGCCAAAAAGTTCGCTTTCGAAAAGGCCCTCGCTGAGGCCACCGGCGTTGACGGTGACCATGGGCTTGCCGGAGCGCTGCGAGAGGGCGTGGAGAGTTTGCGCGACGACTTCTTTGCCGGTGCCGTGCTCGCCGGTGATGAGGACGCTGGCGTCGGAAGGGCCGACGCGGCCGATAAGTTCGAGGACAGGTTGCATAACCGCGGATTCGGCGATGAGAGTGGGGCGGGATTCGGCGCGGAGGAGACGGTTCTCGGCTTCGAGGCGGGAGGCTTGGCGGAGCGCGTTGCGCAGATCAATTTGCGTGCGAATGATGGTGAGCAGGCGCGCGTTATCCCAAGGCTTCTGCATGAAGTCGCGGGCGCCGCGACGCATGGCTTCGACAGCGACTTCGACGCTGCCCCAGGCAGTCATCACGATGACGGGAAGCGTCGGATCTTCAGTCTGGATTTGGTTGAGGAGGTCGAGACCTTCCTGGCCGGAAGTGGTGTCGCGGGCGTAGTTGAGGTCCATGAGGACGGCATCAAATTCGCGGGCTTCGATAGCAGCGAGCACTTCTGCAGGCGAAGCGGCGAGCTGAATTTCGTAATTCTCGCGCTTCAACAAAAGGCGTAGTGCGTCGCGGATGTCGGCCTGATCGTCGGCCACCAGGACGCGGTAAGGATGATTGGCCGGATTCTTCATACGCGTTGGAGAAGAGACTCGATTCGAGAGGGCGTCTTCCGTTAGCAAGGCGAACGGTCCTTAGTCGTTAGCAAAGCCAAAAAACTCAGCCGACCTTTGCCGGCGCCGCGGCGGTAGCGTTTTCACTGACGACCCAGCCATCTTTCAGTTGCACGATGCGATGGCCGTAAGCGGCGTTCTTTTCCGAGTGCGTCACCTGGAGGATGCTGGTGCCGCCCTCGTTGAGCCGGCGGAACAGTTCCATAATTTCTTCGCCTTGAGCGGAGTGCAGGTTGCCGGTAGGTTCGTCGGCGAGAATCAGCTTGGGGCTTTGGATGACGGCGCGGGCGACGCCAACGAGTTGTTGCTGGCCACCCGAGAGCTGGTTGGGGAAAAGATCCTTTTTGCCGACGATATTGAAGCGGTCGAGGATGTCGCAAACGAGGCTGACGCGCTCTTTGTGGGGGACGTTTTTGTAGGAGAGAGGGATTTCGAGATTTTCGAAGACGGTGAGATTGTCGATGAGGTGATAGCTTTGAAAGACGAAGCCGATATTGGCTTTGTGAAGTTCGTTGCGCTTTTTGACGTTGAGGCGGTGAACGGGCTCGCCGTTGAAGTAGTATTCGCCGGTCCAGGCGCCATCGAGCATTCCGATGATGCTGAGAAGCGTGGATTTGCCGGCGCCGGAAGGGCCCATGAAGGTGACAAATTCGCCGGGCTGAATGTCCAGCGAGACGCGGCGGAGGACGTAGAATTTGCTGCCGCCCGCTTCGTAAACCTTTTCGAGGTTACGCAACTGAATCAGGGGTTCCACTCGAGCTCCTTGAGCGCTAATCAAATGACGCGCCAGCGGTTATTCCGTTTCTGATTTGAGCCTATCACAACAAAAGGCCAGTCGCTTGCGCTGACCGGAGGAACCGTCCAGCGCCGGCGGCTGCGCCGTGAATCTGGATCGCGGGGACATTCGAAAACCGCCGGCGCGACGTACGCCGGGAACCGCGCCGATCAGTCGTGACGCAACGCAGCGATTGGATCGAGGCGGACGGCGCGGCGTGCCGGCAAGTAGCAAGCCAGCGCGGCGACCGCAGCCAGCAGCAGCGGCAAGGCTATGAAGGCGACCGGGTCGGCTACTTTCACACCGAAAAGGACACTGGACATGGCGTAGGCGAGCGCGAAGGCGATGGGCAGTCCGATGAGCAGGCCGGTGAGAGTGAGGATAAGGCCGCCGCGCAGGACCATGCGTAGGATGTCGCCCGCTTGCGCGCCCAGCGAGACGCGAATACCAATTTCGTGGGCACGTTCATTCACCGAGTAGGACATTACGCCGAAGATGCCGACGGAAGCGAGGACCAGGGCGATAGCGCCGAGAACCGCCATCATGGTGGCGACGTAGGCGATGCCGATGATGGACTCGGTGATGACGCGATCCATGGGCTTGATGTTGTAGAGCGGCAGGTCGGGATCGAGCGCGGCGACCTGGGCGCGAGCCGCGGAAATGGATTTGGAAGGATCACTGGGAGTGCGCAGGACGATGGTGGTGTAGTACGGCGGAGCCTGGCGGAAGGAACGATAGATAGTGGGAACGTTGTCCTTGTTGATCCAGCTGTAGTGGACGTCGTCCACGATGCCGACGATAGTCATCCAGGAATGCTCGCCGTAGGGGTCGTGAGCGGCGTTCATGGCGAACGGGGAGCCGATGGCCAAGTGTTTCCCGAGCGGGTTTTCACCGGGGAAGAAACGGCGCGCGAGGCTTTCACTGATGACGGCGACGTGCGGAGTTTCGGCACCGTCCGAATCGTTGAGGACGCGGCCATCGCGGAGCGCGATGTTCATCACGTGAAAGTAGGAAGGAGTAGTGGTTTGAATGATGGCGTTTTGCAATTCGCCGCGCTTGACGGGGGGATGTTCCTGAATGGAGAAATCGTCGGTGCTGACGCCACCGCCGTCGGAGTAGGGAACATGGGTAACAATGGCCGCGGATTGAATGCCGGGTGTGGTGGACAGACGCTGCAGGAGCTGTTCGTGGAAGGCGACGCGCTGGGTGGGCTTGGGGTATTGCGCTTCGGTGAGGGTGAGATTCATGGCGAGGAGCGTGCGTGGCGAATAGCTTTCGTTCACGTCCAGCAAGCCCTGAAAATTCTTGACCAACAATCCGGCGCCAACAAGTAGCACGAGAGCCAGAGAAATGTCGGCGACGACCAAAACGCTGCGAAGCCGGCCGCGGATGCGGCTAATCGTTGTACCGCGCCCGCTTTCCCGAAGATTTCCGGAAAGGTTGGAGCGGGAAGCAAGCAGCGCAGGCGCGATGCCAGAAAAGATTCCGCTGAGCACGACGGCGATCATGGTGAAGATGAAGGCGTTCGCATCGAGGCGGATGGTTTTCCAGCCGGCGATGAATCGGGCGACATCGGCGGGCATGTGATCGAGAATCATCCAGATGGCCCACTGGGCAACGAACAGGCCTAGAACCGCACCGGCGGCGGAGAGCAGGATGCTTTCCGTGAGTAGTTGCCGCACGACACGCCAGCGCGAGCCGCCGAGAGCGTTGCGCACGGCGAATTCATTGTGACGGCCAGCCATGCGGGCGAATTGGACGTTGGCCACGTCGGCACAAGCGATGAGGAGCACGAACGCGACCGCACCCATCAGTAGCAGCATGTACTGGCGGGTGATGGTGCCAGTCATAAAGGTCGGCAGGGGCATCGGACGGAGTTCCCAGCCCTTGTCGGTGTCCGGGTAGGCGTCGGCTTGACGCTGCTGCATGCCTTGCATTTCAGCCGCGGCCTGCTCAAAAGAAACGCCCGGTTTGAGGTGGCCCAGGACCCAAATCCAGCGGCTATCGCGGCGCTCCCGGTCAGCGTTTTCAATGTGTAGCGGCATCCAGGCTTCTGCGGGCAAGGGGAAATCAAAACCCTTGCCCATGACGCCGACGACTACGCAGCTTTTGCCGTCCACTTTGACGTTTTTGCCGACGATATTCGGATCCGCTGCGTAGCGCTGTTCCCAAAGAGCGTGGCCAAGAATGACTTCCTGGTTGTGGCCGGGAATTTCTTCTTCAGGGAGGAAGGCGCGGCCGATTTGCGGCTGGATGCCAAGCAAGGAGAAGAAATTCGCGGTGACGTTGAAGGCCTGAACCTTTTGAGGAACACCATCGCCGGTAAGACTAATTTCGTTCCAGGCGTAGGCCGAGATCTGGTCGAAGGATTGTGCTTCTTTCTTCCAGTCCAAATAGGTCGCGGGCGCGACGGCGTTCATGTCAATGTTTTGCTGCGGGCGAGCTTCGACGAGCGCGATAATCCGGTCGGCGTTTTCAAAAGGAGCGGGATGGAGCAGGAACGCTTCGGCCAGACTGAACATGGCGGTGTTCGCGCCGATGCCGAGAGCCAGTGCGATTACGCACACCACAGTCGTCAGCCGATACTTTGCGAGCATCCGCAAGCCAAAGCGGATGTCCTGCCAGATCGTGCTCATAGAGCCCGCCTTTTTTGGAAAATCCTGTGGCCTGACCAAAGAGCACAGGCATTCCTGCCTGTGCTGCTGGGACTACGCGCCGACTTGCGCTTCCTTGGTTTCTTCGACGATGCGGCCGTCAAAGAGGTGGATGGTGCGCTCGGCGAAATTGGCGTAGCGCTGGTCGTGGGTGACCATGCAGACGGTGGCTCCGTTGCGGTGCAAGTCGCGGAGCAGTTCCATCACGGCTTCGCCGTTTTTGGAGTCCAAGTTACCCGTCGGTTCGTCGGCCATCAGGATGAGGGGATCGCCGACCAATGCGCGAGCTACAGCGACGCGCTGCTGTTGACCGCCAGAGAGTTGCGAGGGATAGTGACGGAGGCGATGGGCCATGCCAACGCGCTCGAGGGCGCTCTGGACTTTTTGTTTGCGTTCGGCGGAGCTGGTGCCGCGATAAGTGAGCGGCAGTTCGACGTTCTCGTAAACGGTGAGATCGCCGATGAGGTTAAACGCCTGGAAGATGAACCCGATTTCGCGATTGCGAATCCGGGTGCGCTCGCTGATGGTCAGCTTGGCTACTGGCTGGTTGTTCAGCATGTAGTTGCCATCGGTGGGCGAGTCGAGCAAGCCGAGGATGGACAGGAGCGTTGATTTGCCGCAGCCCGAGGGGCCGGCAATGGAGATGTACTGGCCGCGCTTGATCTCGAGATGAATCTCGGAGAGCGCGTGGGTCTCCACCTCGTCGGTGTAAAAGACTTTCTTTACGCCTTCCATTTTGATGAGCGTATCGGACATGTTCTACTCTCCTTGATCAAATTTTCGGAACTCGTTGCTGCCTAAAACCCGTTGCCGCTTGAAACTTCGTTTCTCAACCGCAAAATCACCGACAGAAAGCTTTTTGCCAGGTGCGCTCATTCGTAGCGCAGCGCCACCAGGGGATCCACGCGCGTGGCGCGGCGAGCCGGAATAAAACAGGCCGCCAGCGCAATGAGCACGATCAAAACCAACCCGGAAGCATAGACCGCAGGGTCACCGGCATGCACGCCAAAAAGCAAAGATTCGCTGTAGCGCGCCAAGCCATACGCCGCAGGCAAACCGATGGCGACTCCGAGAAGAACCATCAGGCCGACTTCGCGCATGATCAGCAGGCGAACGTGACCAGCGGCGGCGCCGAGGGCCATACGGATGCCGATTTCGCGGGTCCGCTGCACTACAACATAGGCCAGAACGCCGTAAATTCCCAGTGTCGCGAGCAGAGCGGCCAGCCCGGCGAAGGCGGCCGAGAGGACGGCGACCATACGGGCGGAGAACAGGTCTTCTTCGACGACGCGCTGCATGGTTTTCAGGTCGAACACGGGAAGGTTCGCATCGAGTTGGCGGACAACTTCCTGAAGGCTGGTTGCGGCGAGCAGTGGATCGCGCTCGGTACGGACGTAGAAAGTCATCTCGCGGAGCTTGGGGCGCTGCGAGTAGGGAATATAGACGTAGGGCACCGGAGCGCTGCTGACGTGCTCTTGTTTGGCATCTTTCACTACGCCGACGATCAGAATGTCGGGCACGGTTTTGTTACCGCCGCCGAAGGCGAAGTGCATGCCTACCGCGTCGCGACCGGGGAAGAAGCGTTTCGCCATGGCTTCACTAACTACGGCCACCTTCGGAGAGATGGCGCCATCGGATTCCGTGAACTCGCGCCCGGCGAGCAGTGGGATGCCCAGCGTGGAGAAATAGTTGGCGCTGACCGAGATGTGATCCACATCCTGCAAATCTTCCGGAAGGAGCGCCTGGGTGCCACCCTCGGTGGTGATGTTGCTGCCTTCATCGTCGCCGGTGAGCGTGGCGACGTCGCCGGAGCCGACGGAACGTACTCCGGGAAGGGTGGCCATCCGCGAACGCATCTGGTCGAAGAGAGCGATGGAGCGCGGCAGGTCGTAGCCATTCAGGATGGGCTGGACCGAGAAGGTGATGACGTTGTCCGTGCGCATGCCGAGGTCCTGATTGCGAAGATTCCAGAGGGAACGGACGAACAATCCGGCGCCGGCGAGAAGGAGCATGGTGAAGGCGACTTGGCCGGCGACGAGAAGTTTGCGGAAGCCGACGTGGGAAACGCTGGCGGAGGAGGTCGAGCCTTGGTCTTTGACGACTTCCGTCACATCCATGCGGGTGACGCGCCAGGCGGGAATGAGTCCGAAGAAAATTCCAGAGAGGGCGGTGGCGGCGATGGCGAAGGCGAGGACGCCTTTGTCAAGCGAATCGGTCAGGCCGTGAATACCGGCGTTGGCCACGACCACCGGCGTCAAAACCTTCATTAGCGAATTGCCGAGCACGATACCGAGCAAACCACCGGCAGCGGCGCAGAGCAGGCTTTCGACGAGCAACTGGCGGATCATGCGGCTGCGGCTGGCGCCCATGGCGGTGCGAATGGCGAATTCGCGTTGACGGCCGGCGCCGCGCGCGAGCACCAGGTTGGCGACGTTGGTGCAAGCAATGAGCAGCACCAGGCCGACCATCACGAACAGCGTGATAATTTGGCCGCCGGAGTCGCGCTGCACGATGGTCCGGCCATGCGCGCCGGAGGACAGCAGAATCCGCTTATCGAGGAATTGTTGCTTTTTCTTTTCTGGCCAATTCGATTTGATCTGCGGCAGCTGTTCTTCGAGCAGCGGTTTGTACGCTGCATTGATTCCGGCTTCGGCCTGCTTCTCGGTGACGCCGGGGTTGCGGCGGGCGAGCAGGGTCATCCAATAATCGTTCCATTGGTCCAGAGTTTCGCCGTATTCGGTCATCTGCGGCGTCATCATCATGGGCACGTAGAGGTCGGGAGTTTTTCCGACTTGCACGCCGGTGAAACCGGATTGCGCGACGCCGACGACGGTCATCTCGACATTGTTGATGAGGAGGACCTTGTTCAGAATGCCCGGATCAGCGCCGAAGTGGCGTTCCCAATAGGAGTGGCTGAGGACGACGTACGGCTCGGCGGAGATCACTTTGTCGTCGTCTTGCGTGAACAGCCGACCCATCGCCGGCTGTACGCCTAACACTTCAAAATAATTTCCGGAAACAACCTCGCCGACGGCGCGATCCGTCTGGCCATGATTCGAGACACTAGCGGAAAATCCATACCGCGCCAGAATCCCTGAGAAGACCGTATTAGTGTCCCGCAGGCCCTTGTACATTGGGTAGGAGAACGATTCGGCCACGTCGCCATCGGTGGAAATGTGGCCGGTTGCCGGCCCGGGCCCGCGCAAGATCTCCAATTCATTGGGATTCTTGATCGGCAGTTCACGTAGGAGGACTTGATTCATCAGGGAGAAGATTGCGGTGTTCGCACCGATGCCCAAGGCGAGCGTGAGGACCGCAATGGCCGTGAAAGCTGGACTCTTGGCCAGCATGCGCAGACCGAATTTTGCGTCCTGCCACAAGTTCCGCATTACGCTGGAATCTGCTCCGTAAAAACGTTTTGTTCCACCTGCTCAGACGATGGGCGGGCGCTAATGTTTCGCCCACGTCCGAAGAGTCCGAACGGGCCAGTACACCGAACCGACGCCGGTACTGGTACCTTACTGATCGGCAAGTCGCCGAAACTGCGCGGGTTGGCAACCGGCGAATACAAGTATTGGACGTTGAACAGTTCCACTCGTCTGGTGAGCCGGCTTCCAAGAGCGCGCGTTTTTACTTCGGCGTCGCTTTCGTCAACAAGAATACGCATAGGCAGCCCGAATGGTTCCCCAGTTTCCGCGAACGGAAAAATCTGGGAATGGATGCGCGAGCATTTCATTCATAGCGGAGGGCGACCATGGGGTCGACTTGCGTGGCGCGGCGCGCGGGGATGTAACAGGCGGCCAGCCCGACGATGGCGAGTAAGGCGCAGACACCGGCGAACGTCAGCGGGTCGGTGGCCGTTACCCCGTAAAGAAGGCTGTTCAAAGAACGGGTGATGCCCATCGCGCCTGCGACGCCGAGTAGCGCGCCGCCCGCGACCAGGGCAAAGCCTTGCCGGCCGATGAGCGAGAAGACATCGCGCCGCTGTGCACCGAGGGCGGAGCGGATGCCAATTTCGCGGGTGCGGCGAGCGACCTCGTAGGCCAAAAGGCCGTAGAGGCCAACACACGCGAGGACGAGAGCGAGCAAGCCAAAGAGGCTGGCCAGGCGAGCGAGCAGGCGTTCATTGAAGAGGAGGCGCTCGATGCGTTCGGTCTGCGTTCTTACGTCGAAGACGGGAAGGTTATTGTCGAGGTCGCTGACGGTCTTGCGGACCGCCGGTACGAGCGATTGAGGATTGACCGCCGTGCGGAGAGCGAAGCGTGCTTCGCCTTCCTTGAGGGGGATGTACGCGGTGGGAGCGATTTCGTCGCGCAGGCCGGCGTATTTGGTGTCACCGACCACTCCGACGATTTCATAAGGCGTAGCCTTCGCATCGTCCGGACCGAAATGGAGACCGAGGGGCTGACGCTTGTCGAGGAATTTTTCGACGAAGGCGCGATTCACTACGGCGATTTTTTGCGTGGAGCTGACGTCTTGAACGGAAAGTTGACGACCGGCGAGCAGCGGGATTTTCATCGTGGAGAAGAAGTCGCTTCCCACGGCTAGCATTTGGCTTTCGACGGTGCCTTTGTCCGGCCGGCCTTCGATCTTGACATCTTCGGTCCACAGGCCGCCATCGAGCAGAGTATCGGAGGAATAGCTGACGGCCTGGACGCCGGGCAGAGCGCTGAGGCGGCGCTGAAGCTCGCGGTAGAGGGGCTCCATCTGGTCGCTCTTATAGTAGCCGGTGAGAGAAGGATCGATGGCAAACTGCAGGACATTCCGCGTATCAAAGCCGGGATTGACATTTTTCAGGTTGGCGAGCGAGCGCACGATCAAGCCGGCGCCCGCCAGGACGATCACCGAGAGCGCCACCTGGGCTACGACCAAGCCGCTGCCGAGGCCGAAACGTCGGCGGGAACCGAAGCTCGCACCGGAAATGCTGCCGGCGTTTTCTTTGAGGACCGGCCCGACGTTGACGCGGGTGCTGCGAAACGCAGGCGCCAGACCGAATAGAATTCCGGTCAGCGCGGCAATGGCGATCGTGAAAATGAGCACTGCCGCATCCGGTTCCGTGTTAATAACGCTCGAAGCCCCGAAGCTGTTGCCGAATACGAAGGCGGTCAGCGCAGCCGCGCCCCAATAGGCGATGACGATGCCGAGGACGGCGCCGGCGAAAGAAAGCATGAGACTTTCCGTCAGAAGCTGGCGAAGGAGGCGCGCCCGGCCCGCGCCCAAAGCCAGCCGTACCGCCATTTCGCGCTCGCGCGTAGTGGCGCGTGCCAGGAGCAGTCCCGCGACGTTAGCGCAGGCAATCAGCAGCAGAATGGCTACTGCGATCATCAGAATCGTGAGCGGCTGTCCCAGGCGACCGCGGATTCCGGATAGCGCTTTTTGCGCAGGCAGCAGCGTAACCTGCGGATCGTATTCGGCCTTTAGGGTTTTGCTTTCGACCGTCGAGTTCCGAAACAGGAGACTGACAGCCGATTGTGCTTGTTGCGGCGTGACACCCGACCTGAGCCGACCCACGACTACGAGCCACCAGTTTCTGGCATCCATTCCGCCGCCACGACCCCAGCCGATTCGCAAGGCGGTGACTTGTGTCAGCGGCACCCACATGTCGTAGTTTTTGCCCGGAGTTAAGCGGGTGAAGCCTGGGTCGGCGACGCCGACGATGATAAAAGGTACGCCGTTCAGCTTAATGGTTCTTCCCACAACGCCGGGGTCGGCGCCAAAGGCGCGTTGCCAGTAAGCGTGGTTCAGAACCGCGACGGCCTCGGCGCCTTGGCGTTCATCGTCGGGCTGAATCGTTCGCCCCAGCGCCGACGTTACTCCCAGAGTCTGAAAGTAGTCGCCGGAAACCAGCTCGGCTTGCACCATGCTGGCTTCGCCGTTACCGCTCAAGTCCGCCTGCGTGGGCCCAGCGAAAGCAGCCACGCTGGAAAAGCCGACGTTGCTGCTGCGGAATTGCTGAAAAACGGGATAGGGAAACGAGCAACTGCCGGACGAGGTGTCCGACCAGTGGGTAGCCTGGCAATCGCCGAAGCTGCTGGAGCCAGAGTCTTCGGGGCGACCGTGCGCGGACCAGCGCAAGATTACGAGCTCTTGCGGATTTTTTACGGGGATGGACTGCAACATTACGGCGTTTAGCAAGGTGAAAATCGCCGTGTTGGCACCGATGCCGAAAGCTAAGGTGAGGATGGCGATGGCGGTGAAGCCTTTATGTTTCGCCAGCATCCGCAGACCGAAACGCACATCTTGCAGGAGAGTATGCACAGGGCCTCCGTCTGCCATACCGCTGGACGTCGCCGACCACTCGGCGGTTCAAAAAATCAGCATGCGATGACAGCCAGTGCAGACCGCATCGTCGGAGCGGGCGCGTCGCAGTACGATTTGCTTACTTGAGGCGAATACGGTCGTACTGGTCCCACGCAGACATGTCGGAGAGGATCACTTTGTCTCCGACCTTCAGGCCGTCCAAAATTTCGATCTGGTTCACGGAGCTGCGGCCCAGCTTGACGTTGACGCGCTGCGCTTCCGAGCCATCAGGGTCGATCTTGAAGAGGCCGACGGTGCTGTCGGACTGGCCGTGCACGGGCCGACCGACGTAGAGCACATCCTTCAAATTTTCGAGAATGATGGTGCCGTCCACACTCAAATCCGGGCGCGCGCCGGGCGGCAGCGGATCGTCGATGGTGACGTCCACAGTGACGGTGCCGTTGATGACGGAGGGATCGACGCGGGAGACGTGGCCATTCACGATGCCGTTGCGCGTATCGATGGTAGCTTTCTGGCCTGGCGTAACATCCTTCGCTTGGGTTTCGGCGATTTTCACTTCGGCGCGGAGTTTTTTGGGATCGGCGACGCGCGCGAGGTTCATACCGGGAGTAACGTGCTGGCCGACATCTACTGGGAGCAACTGGAGCACGCCGTCGATACCGGCACGGACGTGCAGCGCATCAACCTGGCTCTTTTTCAAATTGTAGAGTGCGCGCATCTGCTCGACTTTGGCTTGCTGTGCGAGGAGTTTGGCGTTGCCGGAATCGGTGGCAATTTTGGTGCGCTCGCTCTCGAGTTGGAGACGAATAGCCAACTGCTCGGCTTTCACACGAGACTGTTGCTCGATAAGTTGCGAGGTCAGGCCTTCCTTGACGAGCTTGACGTCGGTGTCATGCTGAATTTTGGCTTGTTCGTAGTCGCTCCGTACCGATGCTTCGGTGGCCTTTTGGCTCATCAAGTCGCTGTTGACCTGGACTTTCAGATTCTCGTAATCGGCTTCCGCGCCGCGCAGCTGGTATTCGGCGTCCACAAAGTCTTTCTGCACGGTGGGATCGCTCAATTCCATAATGATGGAATCCGGCTTGACGACGGCTGGTGGGCGTAGCACCCACTTATCCACGTGGGCGTCGGTTTGCGCGGGAATCCAGCGAATATCTTCCGGGACGAGCGTGCCGAGGCCGCGGACGTCGCGGACCATGGGCCCGCGCTTGACGGAGTCCGACCAGATCGTGCCGACGTCGACGGTTGGGGCGGCTGGCTTGAGTTTGGAAAGCCCATAGGTCACGCCACCGAGCAGCATCAGCGCGACTGTGCCGTAGACGATCCGGCGAATTTTTTTGGCCCGTGCGTTTGATGGTCTTTGAATGTCCATTGAAGTTCCTGCCTTCCTAAGGCGCAAATCACTGGCCCAAGAGAATTCGCCTAACCGGCTGTTTTGTCAATGCCTTACAGCATGCTTCAGCGCAGCGGCGGGTTTTCCTTGGCCGAATGTGGGAATAACCGTCCCACCACCGGACAGTCGGCTGCGCGAGAACCTGAGCCGAGGATTGGCAAACTGCCGTCCTCGGAAGTCCTCGAACTTAACCGCTCGGTTAAATACAGCAGCCCGGGCGCCTGAGCATCTTGCTATACTGCCGGTATCCTCTATAGGATACGTCTAAAGCGCGCTAAGGTTCTAACGGTCTTTTGCTCCGCTCGACGCGCTACTCCGCTTGCGATAATTCCCTAACGCTCGGAGCCTTCGCGACAAGCACGCGCAGCCGTTGCGACTTCCAGCACAGCCCCTTCACCGCAGAGCAGCCCTTGTCCGGACGGCTGTTATCCTGATTCTTACCCAAACGAGAGCCCAGCGTGCAATACAATCTCGCCTATCCTTTTTCCGAAAGCGCGTGTTCCTGTCCAGAGAATCTGGCGTTAGCGGTGGGTGACGCGCAGTGGAGCTATGCGGCTCTACGCGAGCAGGTACAGCCGGTGGCCCGGTGGCTAAGGACCCATTCGCGATCTGGAGCGCCGCTGGTAGGCGTCCTGGCCTCGCGCAGCCTCGAAACCTACATCGGAGTTCTCGGTGCCTGTTGGGCTGGCGGCACGTACATCCCGTTGAGCCCGAAGTATCCGGAAGAGCGGCTGCTTCAACACTTCGAACGCATTGCGCTGGATGCGCTGGTAGTGGACTCCGCCGGCGCAGCGCTGCTGACCGACCGGGTACTGAGCCGCGGTCCGGCGAACGTCCTGTTTCCGGGCGTAGCTTCTTCCAGCGACCGCACCGTCGAAGGCGGCAAGAGGATCAAGCTCTCCGGCCGCGATGCGCTTCCCGTTTTCGATCCCGCCGACAAACCGGCGGAGGTTTCCGCCGAACATACCGGCTATATCATTTTCACATCAGGAACCACTGGCGTTCCCAAAGGCGTGATGATTCCGGCCGGCGCGGTAGCCCACTTTCTCGACGCCATGCAGTCGCAGTACGGCGTTGAACCGACGGATCGAGTCGCGGGCGTTACCGAGATTACTTTCGACCTTTCGGTGTTCGATATTTTTGCGACGCTTAAGTTCGGCGCCGCCCTCCTGGTTGTACCACCGACACAGATGATGGCGCCGTCTTCCTTCATTCAACGACACAGTCCGACGATTGTCTTCACGGTGCCTTCGATCGCCGCGAATCTACAGCGGATGAAACTGCTGGCTCCGAACTCGCTGCCCAGCCTGCGGTACTCGTTTTTTGCGGGAGAGCCGCTGCCTGTAGCTTCAGCTTCCTTCTGGAAGGCGGCCGCGCCAAACAGTGTGGTAGATAACCTTTTCGGTCCGACGGAAGCGACGGTCGTATGCATCGGCCAGCGTTTTCGCGGGCCGGAGAATGCCACGCCGAAACGCGGCGTAGTGGCTACGGGCAAAGCCTTCCCTGGCATGGAGGCTGCAATCGTGGATCCGGTTTCGTTAAGCTTTCTGCTCAACGAGCAGCAAGGCGAACTGCTCTTGTGCGGGCCCCAGCTCAGTTCTGGTTATTTTGGCGATGCGGAAACGACGCAGAAGCGCTATCCGACGCTGGCCGGCAAGCGCTGGTATCGCACCGGCGATTTGGCGTACCGCGATTCTTCCGAGGTGTTTCATCACCTCGGGCGGATTGATAATCAGGTTAAAGTTCTGGGCCTGCGGGTGGAGCTGGAAGAAATCGAAGCGCATCTCCGCGAGGTGTACGAAACGGATTCCGTGGCGGCGATTGCTTGGCCCGTTGAACATGGATCGGCGAGCGGCATCGTGGCATTCATCTCCGGACGGATCGGAACGGATGACCCCACCCTCCGAGCCCAGATTAAAAAACGGCTCCCCAGTTATATGGTTCCTTCGAGCATTCGCCAGATCGACTCCATTCCCCTAAATGCCAATGGAAAAATTGATCGCAAGGCGCTCGCTGAGATGGCCGCCCTCGGAAAGCCAAAATGACGCCAGGTGAAGTGGAAGGCTCGCTGCAAGCCCATCCTGGAGTTCGCGACGCGACAGTGGTGTGTCAGGACGACGGTTCTTCGAAAAAGCTGATCGCTTACGTAGTTCCCGAGATGCGCTATCTAGAAAAGTTGCGGGGCGCCGAGGGCCATGAGCCAAAGAGCCTGCAGAAATGGCGGAAAACGTTTGACCTGATGCAAGCCACGAAAGAGGCGGTAGCCTCCTCACAGGGGTTCAATATCGCCGGATGGAACAGCAGCTACACGCGCCAACCGATCGCTGCGAAAGAGATGCGCGAATGGGTCGAGGAAACCGTAAGCTCGATAGAGTCGTTCAAACCTCGGAAAATTCTCGAAATCGGGTGCGGTACCGGTTTGCTGCTCTTGCGGTTGGCTCCGCGCTGCGAACGTTATGTCGGAACAGATTTTTCGGCGGCAGCGCTGAAGAGGGTAGAAGAACAGTTGGTGCAGGTTGGCGCGCTGCGCAGCGGCGTCGAGCTGCTGGAGCGGCCGGCAGACAACTTCGCAGGGTTCGCCACGGAATCGTTCGATACGTTGGTTCTCAATTCGGTGGTGCAATATTTCCCGAGCGCGGCCTACCTGCTCCGAGTTCTGGAGCTGGCCATCTCCAGAGTCAGGCCCGGCGGTCGCATTTTTGTCGGAGACGTTCTTAGTTTGCCACTTCTGAGGGCATATTCGGCCTCCGTGGAAATTTTTCAGGCACCGGATTCCGCCACACTTTGGAGTTTACGAGAAAAGGTGTCTCGGCGGATAAAACAGCAGCCGCATCTGGTCATTTCGCCGGCTTTCTTTTTCGCTTTGCAGAAGCGCCATCGGCAGATCTCGCGCGTGGAGATTCGGCCCAAGCGCAGCCGCTTCGACAATGAGCTAAGCCGATTTCGTTTTGATGCCACAATTTTTCTAGATCAGGAGACGGAACCCGCGGAGCACTTGGAATGGTTGGACTGGCGAGCCGAGGAGTTCGGTGGGGAGAGGCTGCGAAGCGAACTAAAAGCTCGCCACGACCGTCCGCTCGCGCTGCGGGCGGTGCCGAATGCGCGAGTTTGGAGGGATGTCGCGGCGGCGAAGATGATCGCTTCCGCGGAGCAGGGACTCGGAATCATCGAGGACCTGCGGGCCATTCCCGACGATCCGCAAATCGCACAGTTACATCCGTCCGCGCTATTTGCCATGGCGCAGGATCTCGACTTCGATTTGGACTGGAGTTGGGCCAGTGCGTGTTCCGAAGGCTCTTTTGACTTGATCTTTCGCCGTCGAAGCGTCGGCCAGCGCACAACGGCGGGGCCAGTGGCTTGGCCGCAGGCAAGTGTCGTCGACGACGATTTTGCGTCCCATACCAACCTGCCAGGTCAGGCGACGCTGGAAAACAAACTCACGCAGGAACTGGTCGCTCACTGCCGCCGGGAATTTTCGGTACTGCCGGCGCTCGACGTAGTGCTTGTGGACGCGATATCAGCCAAATCTGTCAGCAAACCGCACGAGGAAATGCGTTTCGCGCCCCCAACATTGCGCTAGCCGCTCCGTGAAAGGCTCGCAGTATGCTCCTATTTCCTTTCCTCCATTATCGTTTTCCGCAAAACTCCGCCCGCGGGAATCGGAAGCCCAAATCTCGAGTGCTAATCTGAATAAACTGCCGCCGAAAGGACATAGGCCGCATCACCGAGGGAGTCTTGAGCGCCCACGTCGGAGCCAATCCGCAAATACTTGCCGGCAAGAGTTCCGGTGGCCTGGCCAATTTCCGAATCATTCCCCGGATTGAAACTTATCCGCGGGTGTTGGCATTTGCGCAAACTGTGGCGGGGAAATTGACGATTCTGGCGGTCTTTGCCTTTGGATTGCGCTTGGCGATTGAGGAATGGCTTCCCGTCAGCGTTTGTCTGGTGGTGATTACTTTCCTGCCGGCCAGGCGCCGATTGCTGGTTACGGCCAGCACCATCATTTTCACTTTCGTTCTTCCCTGGTCGAAGTATCTGCATCCGCTGTACACCTCGGCCCTGATTGTTTCGGTCATCGCGATCGGAGCCATTCTTTTTTGGCTGTCGGTCGAATGGCCGCAGTCGGTCGTTGGACGGCATCCGGTTTTTATTTTGGTTGGCGGTTATTCGCTCCTCTTAATATTTGCGGCGTATTTCCCAAACACTACGCGGGTGTACTTGACGGTGTGGGATTTCACAGCGACGTTTGGCGTGTATTTATGGTTTATCGCCTACTCGTTGGCCGACAGCCGTTTGCCTAGCCGTGACAATTTTGTGAATCAACTGGGCACCTATCGGCCATTTTGGGGTCTGACGGTCGTACCCATCCCAAAGGGTGCAACGTATTGGCGGCGGATCGAAGCGCGCAATGCCGAGCAACTTGCCGTCGCGCAGTTGAAGGGGTTGAAGTTATTGGCATGGTCCCTGCTGATTTCGATTTTCTTCAAATATTTTTCCGCGTTCGTACACGGTTATCTAGCCATCCCGGCATTCAGCCTTGCTTTTGCACGGAGCGCACAACGCCTGCCGTACCCTTGGTACCTTTGCTGGGCCAGTCTGCTCGCGGAATTTGTTGAACAGATTCTGTCGGTTTCCGTATGGGGCCATCGGCTGATCGCCTGCTGTCGCATGGCCGGTTTTAATGCGCTGCGCAATACTTACCGGCCTTTGTCTTCCCGAACGATCGCGGAATTCTGGAACCGTTACTACTTCTATTTCAAAGAATTGATGGTAGATCTCTTTTTCTATCCGGTCTTTTTGAACTTTTTCAAGAAGCAGAAGAAATTGCGGATGGCGGCTGCCACGTTTGCGGCGGCCGGCTTTGGAAATGCGCTGTACCATTTTTTCCACGATCCGAAGTATGTGGCGCAACTGGGCCTGTGGCGCGCGCTGACCAGCTTTCGCGTTTACCTGTTTTATTGCCTGATTCTGGCGACGGCAATTACGATTTCGCAATTGCGGCGAAGGCCTGCAGCGCCCACCGGATTCCTCCGTGCGCGAGTTTGGCCCGCATTCTGTGTCGCGTCGTTTTATTGCGTCTTGCATGTTTTTGACAACACCGACCGGGTTTATCCCCTGCTGGAACACTTCCGTTTTCTGGGACGCCTTTTTAACCTGAACGTTTGAGGAAAACATGGACCACCGTGAAGAGATACGGGCGTATGTAAAGCAACTGCTCGAGCAGAAAGGCGATACCCATCCCTTTACCGACGACGCTTCCTTGTTGCTGAGTGGGCGCCTGGCCTCGGTCGATGCGGTCGAAATCGTTATTTTTCTCGAGGAGAAATTCGGTGTCGATCTGGCGGAAGTTGGTTTTGATCAGACGCTGATCGACAGCGTGGACGCGATTGAGGCACTGACTCATGCGGTGAAGAAATAACTTGATGGCTGGGGGCCGTCCCGGCCTACGCATAGCCGTAGCACACCAAAAAGCGATTTGTGCAAATGCATTCCCGCTATCGCGCCAGTCTTGTGTGACGTTCCCGCCTTCGCGATTCGTGTCGAAGGCGGTTGACCCGCGCGTGCCAGTCCGTATAGATAGATGGGTCATGAAACCTGTTGCCACGCAACCGACGTCGAGGATTCTTGGGATTCCTGCGGCGCCTGGCGCCCTTCGCCGGCTCGCGTTTTTTGCGCTCCTGGTCAGTAGCCTGGTTGTACTCGCGCATGCCGCGAACATGCCAAAACCTCTGCAGATCTATTTCATCGACGTAGAAGGTGGGCAGTCTACTTTGTTTGTGACGCCACAGGGCCAATCGCTGTTGATCGATACGGGCTGGCCAGACAACAACAATCGCGACGCCGACCGCATCGCAGCAGCGGCAAAATCCGCCGGCATCAGCAAACTGGATTTTGTTTTGCTGACCCACTATCACGCGGATCACAGTGGCGGCGTCCCGCAACTCGCTGCGAAAATCCCAATCGGCGCTTTCATCGATCACGGACCCAATCGTGAAGACAGCGCCGGCACGAAGCAAATCTTCGACGCGTACCAGAACACGCTGTCGTCCAAAAATATCAAGCGCGTCATCGCAAAGCCAGGTGACATTCTGCCGATCACCGGTTTCTCGGCTACTGTCGTAAGCGCCGATGGAGTCGTGCTGGACAAGCCCTTGCCTGGAGCCGGTGCCAGCAATTCTGCCTGCGGTATCGTTGAGCAATTGCCCGACGATCCCTCGGAAAACCAGCGTTCGCTGGGAACGCTGATCGTCTACGAAAAGCTGCGCATCCTCGATCTTGGCGACCTTACCTGGAATCACGAAAAGGAACTGATGTGTCCTGCCAACAAGCTGGGGAATGTGGACATCTTTGTGGTGTCGCACCACGGCTCATCGACCAGCGACAGCACCGCTCTAGTGAATGGCATTTCCGCGCGCGTCGCGATCATGGATAATGGCGGCACCAAGGGAAACAATCCTGCTACGTGGCTTCGCGTTCGCAATGCTCCAGGACTAGAGGACCTGTGGCAGTTGCATACCAGCGAGCCGCCCAAATCTCTCGGCGCGCGCATGCACATCTTCATTTTTGGACAGGATGCTTTTGTTCGTAACGTCCCTGATCCCAACATCGCCAATTTTCCTGGCACGGATGCCGGCAACTATCTGAAAGTGGTGGCGTGGAACGACGGCAACTTTGACGTCTACAATTCGCGCAGCAATGCGACGAAGCATTACCCGGCACGATAGGTGGCAACCGGGATTCTTCATCTCGGCACTGTCCCTTAAGACGTGACCGGTTTTGGAACTGAAGCCCAAGCTGGCTCATCCAAGAGAATGAGTGTTTGTCGCTGCACAAACTTTAACCGGGGCATGCGATTTCCAGTGCCCCAGACCTCTTTCTAAATCATTTCATTCTGTGAGCAAGCGGTCCGGCTTACAATCCTGCACGCATACCGGACAACCCATGCGAGGAACAGTCCTATGAGACTAGGGATTCGCAAGACGTTCAAAATTCTGGCTCCAGGAAATTCATTGCGACGGCGAGTCGCGTATAGTCTGGCGATCGCGCGGCTCATTCTTGTTCCCGTGATTTTTCTCGCCGTGTATTACCTCTTCGAAATGGGCTGGATCGTAGATCGGATCGTGAATACGGACGCGCCGGCGGCGACACACGCCCAGGAAGCTTCGATCGAAATGTTGGAGGCGCGCCGCGCGGAACGCAATTATCTGCTGCTGCGCGATCCCAGCTATCTCGCCGCGAATCGTCAATCGGTGGAGAAGACGCAGGAGATTCTGGGCCAGATTCAGGATCTGGAGCCGCAGGACGCCGGGGACACATCGAAAGGACTTGCGTCCCTACAGGTGTACGAGCAGCGCTTTGCTGCGGCTGTTTCCGCCGTCGGCGAGCCTGGGCAGGCGGACGGCGACCGGGTCCGAGCGGTGGTCCGCGCCTACGAGAATGATTTGGATAGCCTCCTGCGCGGCTCGCGCGCCAAAAGCCGGGCCCAGCTTATCGACCAGTTGCGCACCAGGGTGGAGTCGTTCGATTCGCAGATTTCGGAAACGGCGCAAGAAACCAATCCGGCGCTGGCGCACCTTACCGGCGACTTACAGACTTCGAGCGGGGTGGTTCTGCAAGTGCTGGCCACCCTGCAGACGGAAAACTGGAGGCGCGTGGAAGCCGACCACCGCGAGGCCCGCCGGCTGATGCGCCAGGCCGAGTGGGCGCTGAGCATCGTTTCCGCGTTCACGCTGATTTTCAGTATTTGGGTGAGCTTGTTTTTGCCACGACAGGTGGTCAAGCCGTTGGTCAGCCTTCGCGAGGCGGTGGATCACGCCGCGGAGGGGCGCGGCCTCACCGACTTTGAAATTCAGGGAAAGGGGGAAGTTGCCGAACTCGCGCGCAGCGTGCAGCGATTGATCGCGCGCCTGCAACAAAGCCAAACCGGAGCCGCTTGAGAGCCGCGCTCGCGGTGGCCCGGGAAACTCATTCAGGCCCTACTTGGCTAGCCGTTTCACTAACTCGTACAGAAACGCCTGCCCCTCATAGAACGATTCGACGCCCATTCGTTCATCGCGCCCGTGGAAGCGAATATCGTCACGGTCCATGAAAAAACCTTGAATGCCGTAGCAGGCAATTCCTGCGGAGCGCAAGTATCGTCCGTCGGTCGCGCCCATCACCATAATCGGGACGGTCGGCACTCCTGGCCACATTCGCGAAGTAATGTCCGTCACCGCGCTCAACACATCCGGCCGCATCGGCGATGCCGGAGCTTTCGAGAAATCGTCGCTGAGCCGTTTCACGGTGACTTGGTCATCCGCCACGACCTTTTGCAATGTGCTAAGCACGTATTCGGGCGAATCTTCGGGGAGCACGCGGCAATTCACCGTAGCCGCCGCGAGTTGCGGCAGCGCGTTGATAGCGTGGCCGCCTTCGAGCATGGTTGCCACGCACGTGGTGCGCAACGTCGAGTTCCAGGCCGGTGAGGCCGCCGCTACGCGCTCCATGGCTCCTTGTGAACCGCCGACGACTTTGGCGAGGTCGTCTTTTATCGGCCCGGTTTCGATCTTGGACATCTGCTGAAAGTATGCCGCAGTCACTTCGTTGGTCTTCAGGGGAAAGCCGAAGTCGCCGAGGCGCGAGAGCGCGCCAGCCAAGTGATAAATCGCGTTGTCGTGCACCGGCATGGAGCTGTGGCCGCCTTTGTTACGCACCTCGAACCGAAAATTCAGCACGTACTTCTCGCTGACCTGGAGGTCATTGGAGATTTTTTTGCCTTTGGCTTCTTCGCCCCAGCCGCCTTCATTCAGAGCAAACTCGGATTCAATCAAATCGCGGTGATTCTTGAGTAGCCAGTCCACGCCGTTGTATGGGCCGCCGCCTTCTTCATCCGCGGTGAGCGCAACAATAATGTCGCGGTCGGGCTTGAATCCTTCTTTCTTGTATTGAATGAGGTTGGCAATCCACACAGCGGCTTGCGCTTTGTCGTCGCCCGTGCCGCGGCCGTAAAAATAGCCGTCCTTTTCGATGAACTGGAAGGGGTCCATGCTCCAGTCTTCGCGCTTCGCCTCCACTACATCTATATGTGCGAGCAACAGGATCGGCTTCTTCGCGCCGGTGCCGCGGTAGCGCACGACGATATTGCCCTTCTTGGGAATCGCGCCGCCCAGAAAAATGTCGGAGTCCGCGAATCCGGCCGCCTTTAGGCGCGCTGCCGCCGCTTCTGCTACCGGCGTCGTCGCTCCCGTCGTGAACCCGGACTGAATCTCAATGAATTGCTTGTAGGTATCGTGCGCCAGCTGCTTTTCTGCGTCCGGCCGCGTAGTCTGGGCGTTTATGGAAGCCAGAAAGGGAAGCGCGAAGAGAAATGTCAAAACAACTCGAACAATCTTGGCGTTTTTCATGGCGCGCATTCTTTCACGAGCCGCGCGCCGACGCAAATTCCGCCGACTGAGCCGGAACACGCCGCCACTTTCACGCCCAGGAATAGCCCTGCTTTGCCAGCGGCAGCGTGCGAATGCGCTTTCCGGTCACAGCAAAAATGGCATTGCAGATCGCGGGCAACGCCGGCGGCAGCGCCGGTTCGCCCAGCCCGGTCGGCGGATTGTCCGTTTTCAAAAAGTGCACTTCAATTTCCGGCGGCACCTGGTTCATCCGTAGCGGCGGATACTCGTGGAAATTGCTTTGCACGGCGCGCCCACGGTCAATCGTGATTTCGTAGCCCATCAAATGGCTCATGCCTTCGATGACCGAGCCTTGTGCTTCATTCAAGGCGCCGCTCGGATGAATGATCTGGCTGCCGATGTCACCCGCCACCCAGACTTTGTTCACACGGAGTTTCGTTCCGTTTGCGCCGGGCGTTACGCGCACTTCCGCAACTTCCGCGAAATACCCGCGATGGCTGAAGTGAAACGCCACGCCCATGCCGGTGTCTTTGGGCAGCTTGCGCTTGCCCCATTCAGATTTTTCGGCCACCAACCCAAGCACGCCGCGCATGCGGTCCGCGTTGAACAAAAACGCAGCAGGCGTCGCCTGCCCGCCTTGGGGAGCCGGCGCCGCGTCCATCGGCGGAGTCTTCAGGAGCGCCAAACGAAACTCTACCGGGTCCTTGCCCGCCGCGTGCGCCAGTTCATCAATGAACGACTGCATGACAAACGCGATAGCGTTACTTCCCGGCGCGCGCATCGCCCCGGTCGGCACACCCAAGGGCATCACCGAGCTCTGCAACGCATAGTTGGGGACAAAGCGGCCCGGAAATTCATCCGCGGAAATCTGTGCGCTCGGCGCAAACCGGTCCCCTTCGCCAAAACTGACAAAGTGATTCTGCCAGACCACCAGCTTGCCCGACCCATCCACTCCGCCTTTCAGATAATGAAAGCCCGCAGGACGGTAAAAATCATGGTGCATGTCGTCTTCGCGCGACCACAGCAGCTTGACCGGCGTGCCCCTCAACTGCTTGGCGATGTACCCGCCCTCGATCATGTAGTCATTCGTCAGCCGGCGCCCGAAGCCGCCGCCCATGCGCGGCAAATGAATGGTGATGTCGCTGTTGGCAATGCCGAGCGTCTTGGCGACCTGTGGGAGGCCGCGCTGCGGCGTCTGGCTGGGCACCCACATTTCCAGCTTGCCGTCCACAAAGCGCGCCGTGCAGTTTTGCGGCTCCATCGGAGCATGCGCCAGGAACGGATACGCATACGCCGCCTCGACCGTCTTCACACCAGACGACAGAGCTCCTTCGGCGTTCCCGTCGGATCGCAGCGTCCGCTGTGGCTTATCTTTCGAAAGCGAGGCCGCTTTTTCTGCAAAGCCCACGCTGCTCTGGGTCGCGGTTTTGCCCTCGTCCCATTGCACCTTCAACTGCTTCTTCGCCGAATTAGCGATCCACCAGTTGTCCGCGATAATAGCTACGCCGCAGAGCAGACCAGTTAGATCGCTGCCGCCCTCCACTACGAACGCATTCTTCACACCGGGAATTTTCTTGATGTCTTCCGTATTCGCGCTTACCACGCGTCCCGCAAACACGGGACATTTCACAAACACGGCCCAAAGCATGCCCGGCAGCTTGAAGTCGATGCCATAGAGCGGTTTGCCCGTCACGATCTTGCCGATGTCGACGTTCGGTATCGACGTGCCGATAATCTTGAAATCCTTGGGGTCCTTCAACTTTACGGTGGACAAATCCGGTGGTGTCATCTCCGCTGCTTTGGCCGCAATTTCGCCATAACCAACAGAGCGATTCGAAGGCTTGTGCAGCACGTGGCTCTCGGAAGTGCTGCACTCCGCTTCGGGCACGGACCACGTTTGCGCCGCTGCCGCCACCAGCATCTGTCGCGCGGCTGCGCCGACCTGGCGCATGGGCAGCCAGTTGTTGGGTGTCGCCGTGCTGCCGCCAGCTACTTGCAAGCCATACTTGGCAAAGTTCACGTCGCCTTGCTCGATGCGCACGTCCCTCCAGGCCACATCGAGTTCCTCTGCAATCAGCATAGGCAGCATCACGCGTACGCCCTGCCCCTCTTCGGGATTCTTGGCAATGATGGTCACGATGCCGTTCGGCGCGATTTTCACAAAGGCATTCGGGTTCAACGAAGGCGCCGGCGGCTGTTGCGCCCATGCCGTACCTTTGCCGAGTGGCTCGAGATATGCGGAAAGCAGCAGCCCGCCTCCGGCAATCGCGCTCACCCGTAGAAATGAGCGGCGGCTCACTCCCGCTGCCGCTGGGTTCGCTTTTCTATTCGGTTTCGGTCTCTCAGCGGTTTCGAGAGTGATCATGGGAACCTCCTGGCGTTCGTCCTATTAAAGGTGGGTACGACTCAAGTCGACGGACTCGCGGGACGCTATCAAAATGCGAATATTCTCGTCGTGAACCATCGGCGTTGCAACGAACCTTCGAGATTATAGCTCCAAGACCAGCCGCCCCGCATCGCCGATCGGTCGCTGTTTAGAAGGAGTCCCTGTGCACCGGCGTATGACTCTCGCGTTACAGGTGCAAGCTGGAGCTCTTCGTTCGTTCTAAAACTGCGGCCAAGCAACCTGGCGTCTATCCCGCTACCTCTAACGAGGTAACGCGCAAGGGTAATTCCGCGGTTCGCGGAAACGGTGCCCATTTACTCTTGAACCGCTCCTTCCCCGGGTTGTGCAAGACGGGTTCCCGCAAGAAAAGGCCGAGGCATTTTCGAGTCGCTGGAGGTGTGTACCGTGAGTACATCCATCTTTCGTTGTCTCTTTCCGCAGTCACGCTCCCATAGGGGTTCGCAAGAGTTGGCTGTCGCACGCAGCACGCCAACTGGAACACGGAGTCCTCGTTCAGCCGGCAAACGCGTTCCCGCCGCCGGCTTTTCGGAGGGCTCATCCCGCAATGCGATGGTGTTGCTATTTGTTTGCGCCGTGCTAGGTTTCCTGTCGTCGGCGAGAACGGCCGCGGCGCAAAACCTCCCGCGCGCCGCGTCTTCCGCCCCATCCTCCGCGCCCGGCTGGGTGGTCATTTCGGTATCGGACTACCGTGCGCTCCACGCCAAGGCCTATCCTGCGGAACGTGAGCCCGAACCTTTGCCCGTGGACGCCACGCTGACGCGCGTCGACTACGACCTCCGTATCGATACGGAACTCGCTACCGGCCGCGCCGTGCTGACGGTCGACGTCCTCAAAGACGGCTGGGTCCGCGTGCCCATCCCGGAAGGCTTGCTTGTCCGCGAAGCCAAGCTGGACGGCAAACTTATCTCCCTCGTCCCGCCCGCCCCGGGCACGCCGAAAAGCAACACGCACGTAGCCGCGCTGCTTTCGCATGCCGGCCGCGCCGCCCTGAATCTTGAAATCGCGCTTCCGGTGCAATCCGCAACGGGCGAAGAAAGCATCACTTTGCCTTCCACCGAGTCGGGCGTTACGCGCGCCACCGTGCATCTTCCGAAACAGGGCGTGGATGTGCGCCTCTCCGGCGGCCTGCTGGCCGACAAATCCGAATCCGCCAACGACACCAAGTGGATTGCCTACGCGCGCGGTACAGAGCCGCTAACGTTCACCTGGAAGCGTAAAACGGAAGATCATCGCGCCACGCAGCCCCTGCGCCTCCGCGGTTCGCTCACCGAACTTGCCGGACTGAGCGAAGACACGGCCTCGGTCATGGCGGACGTGAACGTAGAAGTCACCCAGGGTGCCGCGAAAGAAGTGCGTCTCGCGCTATCGGAAAAGCTCACGATCAATTCCGTCTCTGGCGCGCAGGTCGGCGACTGGGAAATCAAAGACCGCGAGCTTGCTATCACTTTTTTGGAGCCGGTTGAGCACAACGCCAAATTCACTATCGCCGCCGAAACGCGCACTCCCCGCGATGGCCAGATCGAAATTCCGATCTTGCGGCTGCTCAATGCCGAACGCGACAACGGCGGCTTGGCGGTCGAAGTGCTCGGTGCCGGAGAAATCAAAGAGTTTAAAGCCGAAGGCCTGGAAAATGCCGACGCCAACGATCTCGGTGAGTTGGTTTCCTCGCGTCAATCCACTTCGCTCTCGGCGTTTCGCTTCCGCGGCGGCGACGCCAAAACCAAGCGTTCGCTTGTCGTTAACGTCGCGCGCTACACGCCGCAAGCCATCCTTATGGCCAACGTTTCCGAAGCGCGCTACAACGTGCTCATCACGGGTGAAGGGAAGCTCCTCGTGCAAGCGCGCTACGCCATCCGCAACAACGAGCGCAACTTTCTGAAAATTACACTGCCTCCGGGTGCCACGTTGTGGTCTGCGGCGCTGGCCGGCAAGCCGGTGCGCCCGGGCCAATCGCCGGACGGTGCGGTGCTGCTACCGCTGGAAAAAGCCCACGCCGGTGAAGATGCGCCCGAATTTGCCGTCGAGCTTGTCTACATTGCGCACGGTTCGGCTTGGAACGACAAGGGAGAGTTCAAGCTCGCTCTCCCCGTGCTCGATTTGCCGGTTTCGCGCACTGGCATGGCCGTCTTTCACCCGCCGCTGTTCAAGGTCAGCGCGGAGCCGGGCGCTTTTCACGTCGAACCTTATTCTGATCCCACCTCGGCCGCGTTGAATCCTCCCGCAGCTCAACCGGTTGCGTGGTACAGGAGTGGGACGGGTCTCGCTGACGAAGGGCGCGCCCTTCCCAGTTCCGTCGCCGCGCCGCCTGCGCCACCGCCCGGAGTGGAATACTCCGGCACCGACTCAGCAGTGGCCTTGCAGACGAAAGAGCAAAAGGTAGACGGGCTCCCGCGAATTGATCTCGACAAGCTCCGCCTCAGCGGCGGCCGCGCCTCGGGCATTCTCCCGATCCAGGTCGATTTCCCCGAACTCGGCCCTTCGCTCTTCCTCGTTTCCGAACTCACTGCCGAAAACAAAGCACCCGAAGCTGCTTTCAACTTCCAGCGCGAGAAGAAGGGAAGTGCGCAATGAACGCCATTACACCCAACAGGGCAGGCCGCAACAGCACCGAACTCATCATCTCGAGAATGGGCGGCGTGAAGAATGTACTGTCCGCTTTGCCCAAACTGTTTGCCGCGTTGCTGAGTAGGGGCGCCGCATGCTGCACCCCTACCGCCCGGGCGTCGTCCCCTTTGAAGATGTTACGGCTCATCCTTCCAGCGGTGCTTTTCATGGGCGCCCCGTTGTACGCTCAGCCCCAAGCAGACAAAGTTGTTCCGCCCGTTCCGCCCAGCGGCAACGTCACGCTATCTCTCGAGGAATACAATCACCTCATCGAACTGGCGAACCGGCAACCCAAGCACATCGAAACCCCGCCAATTCCATACGTCCTAAAGAGCGCCGATCTCAAACTGCGCGCTACCAGCGACTCGGTGCTCGGAGCGATTCAGTTACAAGGCGAGACCTTCAACAAAGGCGAGACGAAAGTCGCGCTCACGTCTGGTCCGATCATTCTTGACGCCCGTCAGGAGGGCAAACCGTTGCCGCTTGAACTCGAAAACGGCACGCAAACCGCTGTCCTTCCCGGCCCCTCCGATTTTTCCGTCAATCTCGAAGCTGGCCTGCCGCTCGCTATTGAAACTGGCCGAGCCTCCTTCAATCTCATGGTTCCTGCTGCCGGAAGCGCGCGACTCTCGCTGGAGGTTCCGGGCGACCGCACCGCGGTTCATCTCAACTCTGGCCTCATCACCAGCCACGAATCACAGAACGGCAGAACGATGATCGAAGCGACGCTCGTTCCGGGCCAACTCGCGAACATCTGGTGGACCACCCGCGAAGTCGTTGCGCCGGTCGTGCCCCGCGAAGTGCATTTCCTTTCCAACATGAAAACGCTGGTTTCCGTTAGCGAAACCGACGTTCGGCTGGTCGTTCTGGCGGACGTCACCGTGCTACAGGGCCAGCCCGCGCAATTCGAAATGAACATTCCCGCGGGCTATGAAGTCACTGGCGTTACCGGGCCCACGCTGGACTCGACGGACACGGAAACACCAAGCGGTGTCCTGCTCCTTAAACTCAACGCCTCAGCCCAAAAATCGCAGCAATTCCTGATTTCACTCGAAAAAGCGAGCACGGCCACTAAAGCCGACGTGCCCTTCGTCAGCCTCAAGAATTCCCAGCGGGAAACGGGCGAAGTGCTGGTCGAAGGCGTCGGCACCATGGAACTGACCGCTACCGAAGGCGGCAGCCTCAAGCGCATGGACTTCAAGGAAACCAACGCCACCCTGCGCTCGCTCGCGCGAGCCACCATGCAAGCGGCGTTTCGCTATCACCGGCAACCCAACGAAAACCCCAGCCTCGCGCTCGAATGGACCCGCTTTCCCGATTCGAGTGTGCTCGCCGCCGTCGCGGAAAACGCCATCGTTACTACGCTGGTCACCAACGAAGGCCGCTCGCTCACGGAAGTTCGCCTGACCCTGAAGAATCAGGCGCAGCCGTTTCTGAAAGTCGATTTGCCTGCAGGGGCCAGCATCGTTTCCGCGGAGGTTGCGGGCGAAAAAGTCAAACCTGTCGAAGGAACGGATGGCAGCCGCGTTCCATTGCTTCGTCCCGGCTTCCGCCCCGTCGGCTCGTACCAAGTCTCTTACGTGTTCATGCACGCCGGCACCCCCTTTGCGAAGAAAGGCGGTTCGGAAATCTCGCTGCCCAAAATGGACGTGCCCATCACCGTCTTGCAGTGGGAAGTGTTTTTACCCGAGCAATACAAGGTAAAAGACTTCGGCGGGGACGCCATCTCGGCGAACATTCTTCCCGTCAACCCGATGGCCGGCGCAGTCGGCTATGCTTACGGTTTCCAGGCGGGAGTTGGGGTCGTAGGCGCTGCAGGCCTGGCCAATCCTCTGCCACTGAATCTTGCCCCCAACCAGATCGGCGGCTACATTGTCGACCCATCCGGCGCGGTGGTCATGAACGCCCACGTCACCGTCAGGAATCTCGACACAAGTGCGCAGCGCTCCACAGTCACCGATTCCTCCGGCCGCTGGCTCATCTATGGCATGACCTCTGGCCGTGTTGAAATTACCGCTGTGGCCCCGGGATTCAACCCTTCCAGAATGTCGTCGATGCAATACGACGCCAATAGCCCTACGACATTCAACCTGTCCCTGCGTCTCGGCAGCGTGAATGAAACCGTTGAGGTAAAAGGCGGGGACCAACTGCAAGCTTCCCGCGAAATCGAACGCGATCTGAAAAAGCAGAAAGACGCGGAGGCCAACATCCCTTCCAGCAACGTCCTGAATCTCCAGCAACGCGTCTCCGGCGTCCTCCCCGTGCGCGTGGACGTCCCCCGCGCCGGGACCTCCTATCGTTTCATCCGCCCACTCGTACTCGACGAGGAAACCAAACTCACATTCGCCTACAAAACGAAATAACGCTCTGAGTCGGTTCGCGGCGAGTGCTGTTTCTGATGCGAGCAGCTCAGTTAAACCAATCGGCAGCCGAAAACGTTGCTTTCGGATCGCGTTTCGGCTCCTTCATGTTGCTTCAGAAGCGAACCACAGAACGGGCCAGACTCGTCCGCCGGCCGTGCAGAGCTGCAAGGCTCGCTCCGAGGTTTGCCCTACTCACTACTCACCGCCCACTACTCACTCTTCTGGGAACTAACCCCCTTCGAAACCGGAATTTAGAGTGAACCAATGAGGGCAAAAATGACTCCGCATCCGTGGGGGCACGACGTCCCGGACCTGACTTCCGCAGGATTCGTGCTCCCTCTGGCACGGAGGGGAACAGGAAACGCATCTTCGCTCGGCTGCCGTCTAAGTTCACAAATGCCCACGTCGCAGCCAGCGGCATAGCGAATCGGCGGTTGCAAACTCTAGTAGCGAAAGGTTCCCGACATGAACTTACGCACCTTACTTCTATCCATCACTGGCGCGCTTTGCTTCGCGCTCTTCCTCGTCGAGCACGCTGTTGCACAGGATCCTCCGCCTCCACCGCAATCTGGCCAAGAGGCTGGCGCTCCCGAAGGAGGCCGTGGTCGCGGCGTCGGTCGTCCCGGCGTCTTCGGCAAGATCACCGCAATCAACGGGCAGACTCTTCAGATCGCCACGCGTGACGGAGAGACAGTCACCGTGAAAATCACCGGCGACACGCAGTTCCGCAAAGACCGCGAAGCCGCCAAACTCAGCGACTTTAAAGTTGGCGACATGGTAGGCATCCGCGGCGACGAAAATCCCGATCACACCTGGACCGCGCAAATGATCGGCGCCCGTTCGAACGGCGGCTACGGCGGCGGTCAGGGCGCGGCCAGTGGCGAAGGGCGCGGGGGCCCGGGTGGTGCGGGCATGCGGCAGCAGCTTGGTGTACTTGGCCAGGACTACGTCGTTGGAGAAATTAAAGCTATAGACGCGCCTAGCTTGACGATTCTTCGCCCGGACAATGTTATGCAAGCGGTTCAACTCGATGAAAACACTTCGCTGCGCAAAGGCCGCGAGAGCATCACCATGGCGGACATTCAGGCGGGCGACCACGTTTTTATTCGTGGCGGCATGGTCAACAATTCCTTCCAGCCCAAAAATGTGATGATCATGTCACCGGAGCAGTGGAAGCGCATGCAGGAAAACGGCATGTTGCGTGGTGGCAACGGCACGAACGCGCCGGCTGCCAAACCGCCGCAATCGCAGGATAATAGCAAGCCACAGAATCCCTCGGAGCCTCGTTGAACTTGTTCGTTCGAACCGTCGTCGCCCTGGGCTTGCTCAGCGGTTGCGTGGCCACCGCTGCTTACGCGCGGGGCCAGGATCCTTCGCAGACCCAGACCAACGCCGCTCCCACGCAAAGCAATTCGCCGCAGACGAATCCGCCGCAAACCAATGCTTCGCCGAATCCGGGACCTGTCGCCTACGCCATAACCGGCAGTGTGCACAGCGGGAAGACGCCGCTGCCGGGCGTCTCGGTCACGGCGGCTAATACGCTTACGGGCAAGAAGTACACCGTCGCAACGCTTTCCGACGGAACATTTTCGCTGCTTGGATTGGCGCGGGGCCGCTACGTCGTGCGCGCCGAGTTTATGGGCTTTGCCACGCTTACGCAGGAGGTCGTGCTGAATCCAGAAAACACCAGCGGCAAAGCGGACTTCGAGATGATTTTGGCGTCGCGTCAGCAGGAAAACACCGAGCGGGCGGCGGAGTTCGCCACAGCCGGCCGCGGTTTTCAGAATTTGTCCATGACTCCCACGGAATCGTCGCTCGCGACCGGAGGAGAATCCGGCGCGAGCGGGGGAACGGGGCAGAACCCCAGCGCGAATGATCTCGCCACGCTGCCGTTGGGGGGCGCCGGGGCCGATGCCGCCACCGAGTCGGTCAGCATCACCGGAGCGCAAGGCCGCACCCAGGATTTCGGCGCCGGTGGTGAAGGCGAGTTACAGGATCGCGTTCAGGAGTTTCGCGAGCGGGCCATGCAGAACGGCTTTGGTTTCGGCGGCCCGGCTGGGCCGGGCAATGGCGGAGGATTTGGAGGCGGTCCGGGCGGCCCCGGCGGTGGGCCCGTCTCGATTCGGTTCGGCCGCGGCGGCTTCAATCTCAATCAGCCGCACGGCAATCTCTATTTCTACGATGACACGGCGGCGCTCGATGCGCGTCCTTACTCGCTAACCGGAATCCCGCTGCCGAAAGCCGATTACAACCAGTTGCGTTTCGGAGCTTATGTCGGAGGACCGCTCAACATTCCGAAGATCTTTAATGGCGGTAATAAGACCTTTTTTTTCGCGGGGTGGAATGGCACGCGCGGCAGCACCGCGTACGATGCGTTGTCCACCGTGCCCACGCAAGCGGAGCGCGGCGGCGATTTTTCCGCTCTCGATATGCCGATCTTCGATCCGGCAACCGGGCAGCAGTTTGCCTACAACGGACAGCTCAATGTCATGAATCCCGCGCTGATCACGCCCCAGGCGCAGGCGTTGCTGTCATTTATTCCGTTGCCCAACGCTCCCGGCCTCACGCAGAACTTTCATTACGTGACCTCCGCGGAAAGCAACTCCGATTCGATCAGCCTGCGGTTGGTCCACAATTTTGGCCCGGTGCCGGCACAAGGCCAGCGCGGAGCCGGCGCTGGCGGACGCGGCGGCGGGGGACGAGGCCGGTCGCAAAATAATCTCAACGCCGGTCTAAGCTGGACGCGCACCACCAGTGACCTGGTCAATCCTTTTCCGTCGCTCGCGGGCGGCACGGGCACGCAAGGCCTTAACGCCAACGCCGGCTGGGTTTACGGGAAAAACCGCAAAACGAACAACTTGCGCTTTACGTACAACCACAGCCACGTCTCGACCACCAATCTATATTCGGCGGTCACGGACATTCCTGCGCTCACACAGATCGGGGGCGTTTCGACCGATCCTTTCGATTGGGGACTGCCCGGCATCAATTTCACTTCTTTCAGTGGTTTGAGCGATCCCACGCCGAGTCGCGTGCTGAATCAGACTTACACCATTTCCGACACCGTAATCTGGAACCACGGCAAGCACAACTGGCGTTTCGGAGCGGATTATCGCCGCATGTTGCAGAGCTTTCGCTCCGCGCGAAACGCGGAAGGAGCATTTACCTTCACTGGGTTTGCCACGGCCGAATATTCCGCCGGCGTCGAAGTACCCGGCACCGGCAGTGACTTCGCGGATTTCCTACTCGGGCTGCCGCAACAAAGCAGCGTGCAGTTTGGCACCAACGCCTACAATTTCCGCGCCAACTCGTACGACGCGTTCGTTCAAGACGACTGGCGCATTCGCTCCAACCTCACGCTCCTTCTCGGTTTACGCTACGAATTCAACAGTCCCTACAGCGAAGCGAACAACCAAATCGCCAATCTCGACGTAGCGCCGGGATTCAGCGCGACGGCTCTGGTTCTTCCGGGACAAACCGGCCCCTACAACGGCGTCTTCCCCGCCTCGCTCATCCGCCCCGACCATAACGACTGGGCTCCCCGCATTGGCATCGCCTGGAAGCCCTTCAACAAAACCGTCGTACGCTCGGGCTACGGCATTAACTACAACCTGGCGCAATACGGCGCCATGATTCAGAACTTTGCCTTCCAGCCCCCGTTTGCTGAAACGGCGACGAACACCGCTACGACGTCAAGTTTTCTCGATCTCGCGAATGCCTTTCCGGCGCAAGCGCCCGGGACGGTCACCAATAATTTCGCCGTGAACCCCAACTACAAATTGGCTTACGTGCAATTGTGGAACCTCGACGTGCAGCGCGAGCTGCCCGGCGGCTGGCTGATGAATGTGGATTACAACGGTTCGAAGGGCACGCGGCTGGACACCGAGCGCGCCCTGCTCGTCGCCGGCGAAGAGCCATTCATTTACGAGTCTTCCGAAGGCAACTCGCACTTTGAAGCTGGCTCAGTGCGTATTCGCAAACGGATGGCCAAAGGCATCGGGCTTGCCGCGACGTACATTTATTCGAAGTCCATCGACGATGCCTCTTCGATTGGTGGCGGCGGCGCGGTTGTCGCGCAGAATCCTTTCGACATCTCCGCGGATGCAGGGCTATCGAGTTTCGACCAGCGCCACAAATTCACCGGCAACTGGACGTACGATCTGCCTTTCGGGGATAACCGCCGTTTCTTGACGAAAGGGCCGCTATCGCACGTTTTCGGCGGCTGGCAATACTACGGTGATTTCACGGTAGCGAGCGGCTTGCCCTTTACTGTGCGGGTGCTCGGCGGCGCGTTAGATATTTCGCGCGGCGTCAGCGGTTCGCTGCGCGCCAACGTCGTCGCGGGACAAGGGTTCTACGTTGCGAATCCCAGCACCAAGGAATGGTTCAACATCGCGGCGTTCTGCGAGCCGGAAACCGCTACCAGCGGGAATCCTACCTGCGTGAACCCCTTGGGCTCCGAATTTGGAGACGCCGGGCGCAACATTCTGGAAGGGCCTGGCCAAGTGCTGATGGATATGTCGTTGAACAAGACCGTCACCATCAAAGAGTATCGTTCGCTGGATTTGCGCATCAGCGCGAACAACGTCTTTAATTTTGTGAATTACAGCGGTTTGGGCACCACGGTGAATTCCATCAATTTTGGCGAAGTGACCAGCGCCGGCACGATGCGGCGCATTACGTTCACGGCGCGCTTCCGGTTTTGAGGTGAGCGGCATGCTGGCGGTACTCAGAAAACTCGCTGCACTGGCTCTGGCTTTGCTCCTTGTGCAAAGCGCGGTACCTCTCCGCGCGCAGCAACAACCCACCCCGCCGCAGCCTACGAAGGACGACAAGCCGCAGCAGCCAGTCTCGCCGATTCGCGTCACGTCCGAACTGGTGTTGGCCAATGTGGTGGTGCGCGATAAATCCGGCAAGCTGGTGCGCGGGTTGAAAAAAGAAGATTTCACGTTGTACGAGGACGGCAAAAAACAGGACATTTCCACGTTCGACTTCGAGAGCGTGGATGAGCTGACCACGGCTGGTGCGGCAGAAGCAACGGTGACCGGCAGCACGGGTACGGCTCCGGCGGGCGTACTAAAAAAGTCCTCCGGCCCGATTATGGATGCGCGAGATCGCCGGGTAATCGTTCTCTTTTTCGATTTCTCTGCCATGGAGCCGGACCAAATCGACCGCTGCGTTGCATCCGCCAAGAAATACATCGACAAGCAGATGCAGCCGGCGGATATCGTCGCGCTGGTATCGCTTTCCACCAACATGCGCGTGGACCTGGATTTCACCGCCGACAAAGCCAAGATTCTCTCCACGCTCAGCGGGTACAACTCCGGCGAAGGAGAAGGTTTCCAGATGGGCGATACGGGCAGCGCGGAAGGTGCCGCGGAAACTGGCGGCTCCTTTACTCCGGACGATACGGACTACAACACGTTTAGTGCCGACTGGAAGTTGCTGGCGTTGCAGTCGGCGATGCAAGCGCTGGGAAAGATTCAGCAGAAAAAATCTCTGGTTTATTTCAGCAATGGCATCAGCCAGACGGGCAATGACAATCAGTCCGCGTTGCGCGCCGCCACCGCGGCCGCCGTGAAGAACAACGTTTCGATTTACCCTGTGGATGTGCGCGGTTTGCAGGCTTTTCCTCCCGGCGGAGAGGCACAGAACGCGAGCTTGCACGGCCAATCGGCCTATAACGGTAATGCCGTTCTGAACGACCTCAACAACAATGCGGCTTCACAGGAAACTCTCTCGACGCTCGCGGCGGATACCGGCGGCAAAGCCTTCTTCGATACCAACGACTTTAGCGGCGTTTTCTCGCAAGTGCAGAAAGACACGTCCGCCTACTACGTACTCGGCTTTACCAGCACCAATCCTGCGAAGGATGGCCGCTACCGGCATCTCAAGGTCACCGTCAATCGGCCCGATGTCAAAATCGAATTTCGTCCCGGCTATTACGCGGGACGCGACTACCAGCACTTGAACAGAGCGGACCGCGAGCAGCAGCTACTGGATGAACTGGCGGCGGAGTTGCCGCAAACCGATGTGCCGCTCTACGCGGGCACTGCCTATTTCAGGCACGACGAGTCGCACTACTACCTAGCTGTCTCATTGGTCGTTCCCGGCTCGCAGATCCCGTTTGTCACCGAGAAGGACAAGGACAACGCGACGATCGACATCGTCGGCGTGGTGTTGCTCACCGGGAAAGGGAAGGTACCGGTCGGGAATTTGCGCGACACCGTCAAGCTGGCGGTGGACAGCACGCAGCAAGTCCGCCGCAAGAACGTCCAGTACAACACAGGCTTCGTGCTGGCACCCGGAGGCTATCACCTGAAATTTATCGTGCGCGAGAATCAGACCGGCCGCATGGGCTCCTTCGAAACGGACGTCACCGTTCCGGATTTGCGCAAAGCACCGCTGCGCATGAGTTCGGTCGTGTTGAGCAGTTTGCGCAGCCCGGTGAGTAATGTGCCGAAGAAGAATGCCAATCCGCTGATTCAGGACCAGACGCAACTGGTTCCGAATGTGACCCACGTTTTCACGCGCGACCAGCATTTATACTTGCAGTACGAAGTCTACGATCCGGCAAAAGGCAAGGTAACGGTTTCCTCGGCGCCGTCGGCACCAGTCGCTGGCACGAATTCTGCCTCCAACACGTCGGCAACATCAGAAAACGGTACACCGGTCAAGGAGACTCGCGAAGGCATCCACGTGCTCACCAGCATCGAATTCCTGCAGGGCAACGCGAGAGTGTACGAGTCCAAGCAGATCGTCGCTACAGAAGTTACCGCTCCGGACCGCAAGGCGGTGGTTTTTCAGATGGATTTGCCGCTCCAGCCGCTCAAGCCTGGGCTATACGTTTGCCAGGTCAATGTGATTGACGATGTTTCCGGCAATTTCGCGTTTCCCCGCTGGCCCGTCTTGATCAAGGACGCGGCTCCAACCGCGGCGCCCGCGCAGACCTCCTCGACGACCTCCGGACATCAATAATTCCGCGGCGCTTGCATTTGCGCGGTTGACCGGCGCCCGCTTTAGCCGTACGCTGCCACGGCGCTGACGCAGAACGCTTGGCCCGCCGGTATCTTTTCTGCGGCTCGTCGCGAAAAATGGTTATCGATGCTCACCAGCATTTTTGGCACTACGATCCGCAGCGGCACGGATGGATCACGGACGAAATGTTTGCGATTCGCCGCGACTTTCTGCCGCCGCGGTTCGAATCCGAATGCGTTGCCAACGGCGTCGATGCCTCTATTCTCGTCCAGGTCGATCAGACCGAAGCCGAAACTCATTTCTTATTGCAAGTCGCGGAACAGTACCCGCGGATCGCTGCCGTGATTGGCTGGATCGATTTGCTTTCGCCGAATCTCGCGGAGCGCTTGCCATATTTCTCGCAATTTCGGAAGCTTCGCGGCTTCCGCCATATTGCGCAGGCTGAACCCGACGACCGCTTCCTGGCGCAGCCTGCCTTTCTCCACGGCGTCCGGCTTCTGCGCCCGTTCGATTTCGTGTACGAAGTCCTGATTTATCCACGCCAGCTTCCCGCAGCGATCGAGCTGGCCTCCCGTTTTCCCGAGCAGCTTTTTGTCCTGGATCATCTCGCCAAGCCGTTCATCAAAGCGCAAACTCTCGAACCGTGGGCCACGCACCTGCGCATCCTTGCGCAAAACAAGAACGTTTTCTGCAAGCTTTCGGGAATGGTTGTCGAAGCGGATTGGCACGGCTGGAAGCCGGGAGATTTTCGCCCCTACCTCGACGTCGTCTTTGAGGCGTTTGGCCCGGAGCGTCTACTGTTCGGCTCGGATTGGCCCGTATGTTTGCTCGCGGCCAGCTATGGGCAAGTGAAACAGTTGGTCGAGGGCTATGTCGACAGGAATTGTCCGCAGCACAAAGAAGCTATCTTCGGCGCCAATGCTGCGCGTTTCTATCAACTAAGGGCAGGTCACCATGGACTTGCAGCTTAAAGACAAAGTTATCTTGATCACCGGCGGAGCGAAAGGCATCGGCGAAGCGATCTCACGCGGCGCCGCGGAGGAGCAGGCTATCGTTGTCTTCGTGGACAAGGATGCGGAAGCCGGTCAACGTCTAACTTCGGAGCTCGCCGCCAGCGGCGCGCGATGCGTATTTCTCGAGACAGACGTGCTTCCTGCCGAAAACTGCCGCGCGATTGTCGAGCAAACGCTCACCAGATTCGGCCGTATCGACGTGCTGATAAACAATGTCGGCGCGAACGACAACTGTGGCCTGGAGACTGGCTCGCCCGAGAAATATATTGCGTCGCTACGCCTGAATCTTTTTCACTACTACAACATGGCGCATTATGCGCTTCCTGCGCTGAAGAAATCGCAAGGCTGCATTCTGAACACCGCGTCGAAAGTTGCCGTTACCGGCCAGGGCGGCACCTCTGGTTACACTTCGGCGAAGGGCGCGATTCTCTCCCTCACCCGTGATTGGGCCGCCGAACTCCTCCCTTTCAACATTCGCGTGAACGCGCTCGTTCCTGCTGAGGTGCTCACTCCGCTCTACAAGTGGTGGGTCAACCAGTTCCCCAACCCCGAAGAAAAACTCGCGCGCATCGCCTCCAAGATTCCGCTGGGCCGCCGCATGACCCAGCCGCACGAGATTGCCGCCATGGCCCTCTTCCTCATCTCGCCGCAAGCTTCGCACATCACCGGAGAGCACGTATTCGTCGACGGCGGCTATACGCATCTAGATCGTGCGCTAACCTGAGCCAGAAGAAACCTATGACCAGCGCTCACCAGTCCACCCCGCTCACCGAAAAGAAGTATGTCTTTCCTTTCGTCGTCGTTACCAGCCTGTTTTTCATTTGGGCTATCGGCGTTCATCTGAACGATGTGCTCGTCCCGCATTTCAAGAAAGCTTTCGACCTGACCGATTTTCAGTCGTCGTTTATTCAAGTGGCTTTCTTCGGCGGCTATTTTCTCGCGGCGTTTCCGGCCGGCCGAGTGATGGAGAAAATTGGCTATCGCAACGGGATTTTGGTTGGCTTGCTGATCTGCTCGGTCGGCACACTTTTGTTTCTTCCCGCGGCGAGTTCACAGCAGTATCTTTTCTTCCTCGTCGCCCTGTTCGTCATGTCCTCCGGCCAGTCTTTTCTCGAAGTGGGCGCGAATCCCTACGTCACGATTCTCGGTCCACCCGAGACGTCTGCGCGGCGCATCAATCTGGCGCAATCGTTCAATGCGGTGGGCAGCACGCTGGTTCCGCTGTTCGGCGCCGCCTTTATTCTTTCCGGCGTCGAATACACACCTGCGCAACGCGCCGCCATGACCTCGCACCAGTTGCACACATATATCACCTCCGAACTCAACATGGTCAAGGTCCCCTACCTGGTTATCACGGGAATTTTTCTTTCCGTTGCTGCACTGATTTACTTTGCTCATCTTCCGGAAGTCCATGCGCCGGAATCTCCGCGCCACTCCGCTGCCGATTCGGCGAGACAAGACCGCCTCTTGGCCCATCCTCACCTGGTCAAAGGGATCTTCGCCCAGTTCCTTTACGTCGGCGCGCAAGTCGGCGTTGCCAGCTTCCTGATTCGGTTCACGAAACAGACCATGCCCGCGGGCCTTTTACGCATGGCCAACTGGGGCGCGCAATTCGATGCGAGCCATCAAGGCGCCCACGCCAGCTTCCTCACCCATCTCATTCCCGACCAGCCTGAAAAGATGGCCGCTCTTTTCCTGGTCATTCATCAAATCGGCTTCATGATCGGGCGTTTCTCCGGGTCGTGGATGATGAAGCGCGTCTTCGCCGCCCGCTTGCTCACGATTTTTGGCGTCGGAGCGCTGGTTTGCACGTTCCTGGGCGTGGCCTTCTCCGGATTCTTTGCGGTCCTGGCGATTGTTCTCGTCGGTTTTTTCAACTCCATCATGTTTCCAACGATTTTCGCGCTGAGCCTGAAGAACCTCGGGCCCTATACGAAGCGCGCTTCCTCGTTCCTGGTCATGTCCATCATCGGCGGCGGCCTGATTCCTGCGGCAATGGGGCGCATCTCCGACCTAAGCAACATCCAGAAGGCGTTAATCGTGCCGCTGTTCTGCTATCTCTTCATCATCTATTTTGCGGCCCGCGGGTACCGGCCCGCTCAGGTGCAGGCCTTCGCTGATTCTGGGGTTCCTTCGCAGATCGAGGCGGACTGAGAGGGAGTCAGCGAATGAACGAAACTAAAGGTGATTGCAGCGGCATGCGACGGTACTGTCTTGCTCTCGACCTGAAAGATGACCCTGCGCTCATCGCCGAGTATCGGCGCTATCACGAAAAAATCTGGCCTGAAATTACCGCCGGCATCAAAGCCGCCGGTATCGAAGACATGGAAATCTATCTTCTTGGCACGCGCCTGTTCATGATCATGGAAGTCAACGACGCCTTCAGCTTCCCGGCTAAGGCGCAGGCCGATCGTGACAATCCCAAGGTTCAGGAATGGGAAAAGCTAATGTGGAAATTTCAGCAGCCGCTGCCCAGCGCCAAGCCCGGCGAGAAATGGCAGCTGATGGAGCGCATCTTCGAGCTTGAAAAATAGTTTCTTTGCCGCCATCATTCCGCGCGATGTCCTAGCGTCGGCTGCACTCTGGAAGAACGAGGAGTCCAAAAGATGAAACGAACTCGTATCGCTCGCCGCGATTGGTTGTTCGGCACAAGCGCTTCTCTCGCCGCCTTGGCAGCCGCTCCCAGCATCGCGTCGACTACACCTTTTTACTCCACTGCTCCCGCGTCGCCCCAGGCTGCCGACGTTTCTGACGCTTCGCGCGCCCGCCGCATGCAGTGGTGGCACGAGGCACGCTTCGGCATGTTCATTCACTGGGGCCTGTACTCGGTCCTCGGCCGCCACGAGTGGGCCATGGAAGAAGAAGGCATTCCCGTCTCAGAATACGAACAGCTTGCCAAAAGATTCAATCCCAAGCCCAACTCTCCGCAGGCGTTTGCCAAACTCGCCAAAGCGGCCGGCCAGAAATACATGGTGATGACCTCGAAGCATCACGAAGGCTTCTGCAACTTCGACACCAAGCTCACGAACTACTGCGCCCCGAAACAAGCGGCCGGCCGAGACTTGCTTCGCGAATACGTCGAAGCCGCCCGCGCCGAGGGGCTGCGCTTTGGCTTCTACTATTCCTTGATGGATTGGCATCACCCCGACGGCGCTAGGTGTGCTACCGATCCCGAAGCGCGCAAGCGTTTCGTCGAATATACGCACGGCCTCGTCCGCGAGCTCATGACCAACTACGGCAAAGTGGACGTGCTCTGGTACGACGTGGACTGGCCATTAAACGCCCAGCAATGGGAATCCGAGCGTATGAACAAAATGGTGTTCGAACTGCAGCCGGACATCATCGTCAACAACCGCAACGGGCTGCCCGGCGATTTCTCGACGCCCGAGCAGGAGATTCATGCCGAGCAGGGAACTCGCGCCTGGGAATCCTGCATGACGCTCAACGACAGTTGGGGTTATCAAGCCGCCGACGACAATTGGAAAAGCACCAAAACCATCATTCGCAATCTCGTCGAATGTTCGCGCGACGGCGGCAACTATCTCCTCAACATCGGCCCGCGCGGCGATGGCTCCATCCCGCAGGACTCCGTCCGCGTGCTTTCGGAAGTTGGCCAGTGGCTAAGCCGCAACGGCGAAGCCATTCACACCACCGACAGCTGCCGCGTGCACGCTTCCGAATTTGCCGGCTTTACGCGGAAGGGCAATACGCTGTACATGCACGTGCACTTCTGGCCCGGCGACACGATCGCGCTCGGCGGTTTGACCAGCAAAGTCAAATCGGCGCGCTTCCTTGCTTCCGGCCGCGAAGTGAAATTCGATCAGGAAACCTTCCGCGTCCGCTTCACCGGCCTGCCCGCCGATGCGCCGGACCTTCCGGTTACGACCCTGGCGATCGAGTGCGACTCGGAGCCCGTTCAGGACACTCGCAAAGTTCGCACCGACCGCCCCCGCAACCAGGTCGGCATTTAGCTTTGCCTTGGTGCTTGAAATTGCAAGGGCGCGACTCCTTGCGCCCAGTGTCGCGACCCTTGGACCGCATACCTGTTCGTATCCAGGTTACCCGCGGCTCTAGTGGGTGAGCTTCAACAAAACCACCCCATGGCCAGGTACGTGCGCCCGGTACTTCCCGCTAACGATTCCCAAATCCTTTCCTGCCCACACGTCGCGCGCCTTCATCCCACCTGGCACACCGAATTGTGCGACATTTATTTCGATATCCTGCGGCCAATCGAATCGGTTGAAAATTCCAACCGCTTTCGCTCCGCCCTCCAATTCCCGCACCCAAATCTCCTGGCTGCCCTCCTCCCAAGCGCGATCGCCCTGTTTGCCCAACTTATCCTGGTCAATGGCAATCACTTCACGGTTCGTCAGAATCGCAATGGTCTCGGGCGACATGGTCGTCAGATCATTCCCGGCCAGCAGCGGCGCCGCCAATAGCGCCCATAGCGCCATGTGCGTCCGATATTCATCCGGTTTCATCTTTCCGTTTCCAACTTCCAGCATGTCCGGATCATTCCAATGTCCGGGCCCGGCGAATTTCGCCAGTCCGGCTTGTTGGAATCCAATCACGCTCATGCGGTCGTAGCGGTCCGAAATATCGTCCGTGGTCCGCCACAGATTGCCGCCCACCGACGCGCCCCACTCCCACACATGGTCCGCACCGTATTGGCAAAGGCTGAAGACCATCGGGCGGCCGGCCTTCAAAATCGCGTTGTGCATTTTGGTGTACGCCTCCAGCATCAGCTTATGCGCTGCTTCCGGCGAGGCGGCCTTTTTCATGATTTCATCGAAGCTGCACAGGTCGTATTTCAGATAATCGATCCCCCACTGCGCGTACGTGGCCGCATCCTGTTCCTCGTGGTTGTAACTCCCCTCGTAGCCCGCACAGGTTTTCGCTCCCGGCGACGAGTAAATACCCAGCTTCAAGCCTTTGCTGTGTACATAGTCCGCGAGCGCTTTCATGTCGGGAAATTTTTGATTGCTCTGAATCTCGCCTTGGGCGTTGCGCCCCGCCTCCCAGGTATCGTCAATGTTGATGTACACGTAGCCGGCGTCACGCATCCCGCTGGAGACCATGGCGTCGGCTTGCTTCCGCACCGTAGCGTCGTCAATCTTTTCCGCAAAATGGTTCCAGCGGTTCCAGCCCATTGGCGGAGTCAACGCGACCGTCTGGGCGTGAACCTCCGGCGACAACAGCGCTGCGACGGCCACTACCAGGCCACCCAGAACCCGCCTCGGTCTTGCGCCTGACAGCTTGGCGCGGACAGTACATTCCATGTTTTGCCTCCGGATCGGAATTGCTCGCGAAAGGTAATCCAAACCAATCCAGGTTGCAATCCGGAACTTGCGGTCGCCGCACTCCCGTGACCTCGCGCGGAAAAATGCGCACCAAGCTCCCGCCCGCAGAGCAGGTGAGTTGCCGCTCGGTCCGGAGCGTTGCCTCGCCGATTCCTTAAGGCCTTCAGCAACGCGATATACTGACAAAACTTGCCGTTTTCTTAACATCGTAAAGGTAAAGTGTCTTGACTTGCCTGATATCATTGGGCTATAAACGAGCTGGCAGGGACGAAGTTGGAGTTTCGGACTCGGTGCGGACGCGAGCGGTCGACTGGCGCTCGGCGGAACCGGATGCCAAAGACGGTGCGCTGAGGATTCTTCGGCGGAATCCTTCTCACTGACGCTCGGGATGCTCTCTTTCAGCGCTGGTCGAATCTTGCTAAACACATCCGAACTCCTGTCGAAGAAATCTGTTCGCTTTGTTGCGGCAGATAATAGGCGGGGAAAAGGGGCTGAGTCCTGCGGCGTCTCAGCTCGCGAGCGACAACCCCCGGACGCTTGCGACGAACTGGAGGGGAAGTGCCGTGGACTAACCAGACGCGGAGTATCTCCAAGGCCTCGGTTCCGAACGACTGGATCGCGTTGTGGAAGCCGTTCGCCGAGGTTCTTGAAGAACTTACGGCCTCACTCGAAAATTTGACCGCCGGCGTGGCTTTCTTCGACCGGCAATTGCGCTGCCAAGCGCTGAATCGTGCGTTCGCCGCGGCTTGGGCGGTTGCTCCCGACCGGTTTCTGGGAAGGACGCTAGTGCAGTCCCGGGGACCAAACGCAAGAAAATTGCATAGTGCTTTGGAGCGCGTTCGTTCCAGCGGCGCCATTGCTTGCAATTTGCCCTGGTCACAGTTGGTTGCCGACCATTCCGATGGGCTCCGCTCCGTGAACCTCTATCCGTTTGCGGACGACATGGGACGCGTACGAATAATTGCGGCCACTGTGGATGAATCGTCTACCTTGGATTTGCATCTCGCAAGCCTGGTGAGCGAACTTCAGCTCAGCTTGCCCCCCGCGATGTGTTTACTCGGCGCAAGCTTTCCGGAAGTGCTGGCTCAGGCGCTGCAGTCCTCCTCCCGGTCGATCCGCCGTTTGCGCGCTTCCCTGAGCCGGCAGTCCCCTCTCAGTGGCGTCCAGCTCGAAATCGGCCTGATGCCTTTGGTTCTATATCTGAGCCTTACCGGCTCACGATCAATCGCGCCTTCGACCCCGCTGCTGGTGCCAGCCGCCGACCTTACGCCGCAGAGCGGTGAACCCTCGATAGAATCGGAAGGAGACGCCTTGGCACTGCTGGAAGATCCCAGCCCGCGTGAGTTGCAAGTCCTGCGTTTGCTGGCAGTTGGGCAAAGCAACAAAGAAATTGGCCTCGGCCTGGGCATCAGCACCAGGACTGTGGAAACTTACCGCGCGCGGCTGATCCGCAAACTTGGCGTGCACTCCACCGCCGAGTTGGTTCGCTACGCCATCCGCAACAAGATCGTCGAGGCTTGATTGATTGCCGTTCGGTTTTGGCGCCGCGCGCTCCTGGCGGTCCACCGAACCCGCCTGTCAACATCGACGAGCCTGGGGCGGCATGTGCGGGAAACTACGTACAAGTATTAATGCTATATTGACGGTATCTTGCTATAAGCATATTTCTCTCCAACCCTCAAGGAGGTAACCGTATGAATAGGTTCCTCGTCTGTTCGAATGCAAAGTGCTGTTTTCTGCTCGATCGCCGCATCAATGGCAGTTCCGCGGATGGGTTGCAGCAGGTCCTCACGAAGTGCCCGGACTGCGGCAGCCAGTTCTCATCCACCTGCCCATCCTGCGGTGAAGCACTCGCGGTGCGGTCCGTTGCGGGACGGCCTCGCCGCGTCTGTTGCAATGCCAAGGCTCACTCCAGTGTGGAAATCGCCGAGCGTCCCTTGGCGATGGCCGCCCAGTTCGGCGCCTGAACCAAGAAACGGCCTTTGGGTTTGCCTGGAGGCCGTTTCTCTTTCTTGGCAGGGCTCCGGGACCATTGCGGACCCTAGTGCGCAGGCCAGTACGTAAAGATTCCAGCTTGCTCGTTTCTCGCCAGACGAGCGGGCCGGCTTGCGCCGCAGGCTCACAAGTGCATCGCTTTTTTCCAGGCGCAAGCGCTACGACCGAAAATCCTCGGAACCCGCTTTGGCGCTCTCCGAATCCAGCACTTCCCGGATTTTGCGTGTCAAGGAATGCCGCGTGTATGGCTTTTGCAAGAAAGCCAAGCCGGGGTCCAGGACTCCGCGCGTCCCCTCTCGGATAATTCCGTCGGTATATCCGGAAACGTACAAGACTCGGAGTGCTGGTTGCTTTGCATTTAGCTTTGCCGCCAGTTCTCGCCCGTTCATTTGCGGCATGATGACATCCGTTAGGAGAAAATCAATCTGGCCGATATGCGTCTGAGCAATCTGCAAAGCTTCAGCGGGGGAAGCGGCGGCCAGCACGGTGTAACCGCCGGAGCGAAGAAATTCGGTGGTCACGTCGCGCAGCGAAGCATCATCTTCGACCAATAGAATCGTTTCCGAGCCGCGCGAAGTATCCTCTTCTATCGGCGGCGCGGCGGGCGGACGACGGACTTTCACAGCGACGACGGGGAGATAAATCTTGAATACGGTGCCGTGGCCGACTTCGCTGTAAACCCAGATGTATCCACCGCTTTGTTTCACTATTCCATAAACAGTAGCCAGACCCAGCCCGGTACCTTTGCCCAATTCCTTGGTGGTGAAGAATGGCTCGAAGATGTGCGTCTGGACTTCTTCAGTCATGCCGCAGCCGGTGTCGGCGACCGCGAGCTGCACGTAAGAGCCGGATGTGACCACGATCCGGCGCGCCACGTAGGACTCATCCAGAACGACATCGCCGACCGAACAGGTAAGCTTGCCGCCGTTGGGCATAGCATCGTGCGCGTTGATGGCCAGATTCATAATAACTTGTTCCAGCTGGCTGGGATCGACCTCGACGTTGCTGCATTTCGGATCGAACCGGAACTCCAGTTCGATGTTTTCTCCCAGCAAGCTTCGCAGCAGCTTCTCCAAATCCCGCAGGACGCTCCGGACATCCAGGACTTTAGGATCCAATACCTGCCGCCTGCCAAAGGCGAGCAACTGGCGAGCCAGCATGGCACCGCGTTTGGCCGAAGACTTAATCACTTCCAATCCGCGTTGTAGGCCCGGCTCCGCCACACGGTCCATCAGGATCTCACTATGGCCCAAGATGACCCCCAGCAGGTTGTTGAAGTCATGCGCCACACCGCCTGCCAGCCGGCCAATCGCATCCAAGCGCTGCAATTGGTGCAGTTCGCGCTGCGCTTTTTCGCGCTGCTGGATCTCCTGCTGCAACCGCTGATTGGCTTTTGCGAGGTCTGCGGTCCTTTGCGAGATTCGTGCTTCCAGCTGTTCATTCAGCGTCAATAATTCCTGGTTCTTTTCGAAGAGTTTCTTGTTCAAAATCTGGACGACTTCGACCGCGGGGTGCGGCGTGGCGTCGGATGCATTACAGGGATCAGGCGAGGTCAGCGCCTCGTTGACGATACGCAGGACTTCTTCAGGTTCGGCGGGTTTGGGAATCAGGCGCGAAACGCCGCAGGCCCGCGCGAGAGCCTGCATTTCGCTGTCAATAAACGTCGCGCTGTAAAAGATGACCGGAACGCATTTACTCGAGTCATGCTGGCGAAGGCGGGAAACGAACTCAAAGCCGTTCATGGTGGGCATTAAAATATCGGCGATCACCAGGTCCGGCTGCCCCGTTTCGATTGCGGCGAGACCCTCGACGCCGTCTTGGGCTTCGAGCATACGATGCCCGTAATATCTGAGCAGCTCGATCAACACCGCGCGATTTTCGGCGTAGTCGTCCACCACCAGAATAGTCGCCATTTTCCCCCTTTCCCGTCCTGCCAGACCCTGCACCAGCGAGAATGCGTTGTTTCTTATTTCGTCGCGGCGGCCATGCCGCGGTGCCCGGGAAACACGGGCCGCTTCGACCGGCCCCGGTTGCTGTCCGGGCTACGCACGAACCTATTTTTTGGCTGACATTTCCTTGCGGCTCTTGAGGCCGGCCGCGACGTGCTGGAGCAGCAGTTCCGGCACGATGGGCCGTGAGAAAAAAACGTCTGCGCCGAGTCGCATCGCGTGTTGCTCCAGTCCATCGCCAGGATCAGTGCGCGACGAAGTGCACAGCACGAACGGTATCGCCTTGAGAGTTTCGATAGCCCGCACCAAAGTCAAAAAGTCCAGACCGGTATTCGGGGCCATGTGCAAGTCGGAAAGAATAAGGTCGAAGGCGTAGTGCCGGGTAAGTTTTAGCCCGGCATCGACGGTCTCGGCGGTGACAACGCGATAGCCGCAAGGCTCGAGCGTGCTTTTGATGAGAGCGAGATTGACTGGCGAATCGTCCACCACGAGGATTAACGGGTTCCCGGCGTTGGGGGTGGGTTCATTGTGCGTGATGGACTCGTGAGTCTCCGGTTGTGACGCGGATCGTTTGTTCTCGGGGAGATATATCTCGATTTCTCTTACGAAGGTTTCCGGATCAATTGGTTTCGAGAGATAGCCATCGAAGCCGGCGGCCAGCACGCGCTCGCGATCGCCGACCATGGCATACGCAGTGACCGCGATCATCGGAAGGCGCCTGGTTTGGCTGTGCTGGCGCAGGGCGCGCAGGACATCGAAACCATTCAGCCGCGGCATTTCGATGTCACAAATCACCAGGTCGGGCGGGGCGTCCAATGCTAAATTCACTCCCGTCTTGCCGTCGGGGGCAACCGCGACGTCGTACCCGAAGGCCGTCACCAGATACGCCATCAACTCCATATTGGTCGGGTTGTCTTCGATGATGAGAATGCGCGCCACCATAGCTACTTCCTGGGCAAGAGAACCGCGAAACGGCTGCCTTTGCCGGGTTCGCTAGCAAGTGTGAGCTTGGCGTCCAGCAAGCCGGCCAGGCGCTGGCTCAGATGCAGTCCCAGGCCGGTGCCTTCCAGATGGCGGGTCTGGTCGGTTTCGACCCGCGCGAATGCGTGGAATAACTTGTCCTGATCCTCACGCCGGATGCCGATCCCGCTGTCGGTCACGGAAATTTCGGCGCACGCCCCGTTGCCGTGATGCTCCGCGAGTTGGAGACGCACGAAACCCTGTTCGGTGAACTTGATGGCGTTGCTGGTCAGGTTAATCAGAATTTGTTTGAGCGCGCGCCGGTCGGCGAGGACCACCACGCCTTCGTCCGGCATGGCCAGGTCGAACTGCAGTCCCTTGCCCTCGGCCTGGGGGCGTAGAGCGGCGACCACCTCTTCCAGGAGCGTCTGGCAGGGAACCGGTTCGACCTTGAGTTGGACTTTGCCGGCTTCAATCTTTGCGAGATCCAGTAGATCGTTGATGAGCGACAGCAGATGCCTGCCGCTGGCCTGGATGGTCCGTAACTGTTTTTCCTGGCCGGTGCTGAGGGGGCCGGGAAGCTTCATCAACAAAGTTCCGGTGAAACCGATGATGGCGTTCAGTGGGGTCCGCAGTTCGTGAGACATCGTAGCCAAGAAGCGGTCTTTGGCGCGGTTAGCGTTCTCCAATTCGACGTTTTTTTCCTCGAGAGTGCGCTGGAATTTTTTCCGCTCGGTGATGTCGCGGATGGTGCTGGATACCAGCGAGCCCTCGTCGGTCTGTAGCGGGCTCAGACTAATCTCGACGGGGAATTCGCTGCCGTCTTTACGCAGCGCGTACAGTTCCAAGCCTGCGCCCATGGGGCGAATCTTAGGTTCGGCGAAGAATGACGCGCGGTGCGCGGGATGTTTGTCCCGGGACCTCTGTGGCACCAGGATTTCGACGGACTGCCCTACTAGCTCGCGGCCGGGATACCCGAACAGAGTCTGGGTTTGGGCGTTGACCAGAGTGATCCGCCCACGTTCGTCGGCGATAATCATGGCATCGGGAGCAGATTCGACGAGTCGCTTGAACTGTTCCTGCGCGTGGGTGGCTTTGCTCAGCGCGCGACCCAGCTGGTTGACACCGACGTAGAGGAATATCACGAAGCAAACTATGTCTATAAGCGTATGGATAATAATGCCCACTTCTGTGCCATACAGGCCGCGTTGCTGTCCACGCAGTCGCAGCCAGGCGAACAAGATCGGAATAAGCACCGCACAGGGCAGGAGAAGCCGAGCGAGCCGGCCATCGGCGGTGTCACGATTCAGGGCGGCGACCAAACCATCGCGTGGGCGGGCGAATACGATCCCAATGGATATTGCCGTGATCGTCGCGGCCGTCGGCAGCGCCATCGAGGAATAACCCGGGATCCGGTAAAACGCGTCTACGCTAAGGGCATAGCCGATGAGAGCGGCGGTACCGATTACGGCGGAGCACAGGCCGAGCACCTGGCTTGGATAGAGCGAAACGATTCTCCTGCCGAGTACTAGGAGTGCCGCGCCGAGGAGAGTAATGCACAAAGCAGTGATGGACGATGGGCGTTGCGAGGAACCGGTTGCGGCGGCCGAGGCGATGGCTCGGGCAAGCAAATCGTCCACCCTAAAGTCGGCGTGAAATGCCGACTCGAGGAAGGTAAGAGCGCCGATGAGGAACGCGGCCGTGGCGCAGGCAAGGCCAGCCCAGTTTTGCGAACGCGCTTTAGTCTCGTCCGCCAGCAGCCACAGCGAGAAACCTAGCAACAAGATGGCCATGGCGGTGACCGTCTTCATGGAAGCCAGACCAGGACGAACTTGCGTCAGCAAGAGCCGGTCGAACTTCCAGCCGAGAAGTGCGAGCAGGCCCACGAACACACTGGCCAGTCCCGCAAAGCGAGAGAGGAGGACAGAGAAGTGCGCGGTGCCATCTTTCTTGGACGTCGTTGGAGCGACGGTATTCATAGCGCCGACACGGCTTTTGACCCGACGTGGCCAGGCGGGAATTACCGTCCAGCGAATGCCGCCCTTGGCGTATGTCCCTGCCGCCGCGTAGCGCAGAAAGAAAAAAGAAGCGCTGCCGAGTCGGAACGGCCATACGTGTCAAAGCCCTATTTCCTTGAAAAGCAGAGCCGGAGGAAGGGGGTGGAACTGCAGAAAAACCAGGGTTGTCGACGCTGCTCTTGCGCCCAATGCCTGAGCGTGCCTGCTATGGTGGAGCACAAAAAGTGCGGCGTCAAGTTGAAGAAGCAGCTTCTACACCAACTAAACAAGGTTGTGCGGGGAGCAGATGTCCCGAGGCGCTGGCTCGCGTTCGTCCCGGTGATTGTTTGGCATGTCTCTGGTTTCTCCGGTGGGCTAGAATGCGGAACTTGGCACTCTCATGACGCGACGATGGAACAGGCTTGGCGCGTTTTGGCGGTACATCCGTTTCGCGGTGATACCGCTGACGTGTGTGCCAGTGGCAGCGCTGCAGGATGCGGCAAACGTAGAAGCGGCTGGTGATGCGTACCGTGCTGGCGTGGCCGCGTTGTCGGCGAACAACCTGGATGCGGCGCTCCAGGACTTTCGGGAGGTGGTGCGGCTGACTCCGAGTGCGGAACCAGGCCATCTGATGGCTGGATTCGTGCTGGCCAAGCTGGGCCGAACGAAGGAAGCTATCGGCGAGTTGCAGAAAGCGGTTGGGCTCAATCCGCAGGATGCCGACGCGCAACTGAATCTCGCGCTGGCCTACGAGCAAACCGGCGCCGCCACAAACGCGATACCGCATTTCGAAAAGGCAGAAGACTTGCTGCGAGCGCGGGGCCGCGGTTTTCCGGCGTCTGCACTGGCGGCTTATGCGCGTTGCCTCGCAGCAGCCAAACAGTGGGCCGCGGCCACCGCGAAAATGCAGGAAGCGGTGAGCGCCGAGCCGCGGAATGCGGAACTACACGACGAGTTCGGCAGCCTGTACGCGGACCAGCAGGATTGGCCGAAGGCCGAACGTGAATTTGAAGAGGCTGTCGAGTTGCAGCCGACTTTGGCGGCGGCGCATCTGCACCTGGGCGCAGCACAGGAAGCCCAACAAGCCTCGGGAATCGAGCAACTGCAAAGGGCTTATCAGTTGGCTCCGCAAAACGCCGCAATCGCCGCCGAGTTTGGCAAGGCGTTGGCAATGCATGGCCAGGACGAGCAAGCCATCCCGCTGCTGGAGCATGCATTGGAGGTTTCGCCGGGCTCGGTCGCCCTCCGCTATCAACTCGGACTGGCTTACCAGCGCACTGGAAAAGTTCAGGAAGCGATCGCGCTGCTGCGAAAAGTGGTGGCTGCGGAACCCCGGAATGCCGTGGCATTGACCAACCTGGGCCTCGCGCTTTCGCAAACGCAAAAAGCAAAAGACGCGGTTCCGGTTCTGCAGCGGGCCGTGACACTGGAGCCGAAGAACGCCGCCGCCCGCGAGGATTTGGCTGCCGCCTATGTGCAATTGGGACAATTCGAGGATGCGGTCGCTACGCTGCGGGTTGCGCTGAAGCTGTACCCCGGCGACCCGCGCCTGCATTACAACCTGGGCCTAGCGCTCAAGATGCAGGACGACCTCGCGGCCGCGGTGCCGGAATTGCAGCAAGCGCAGAAACTCGATCCGTCCGCGCCGGAAGCGCCCTTTGCTCTGGGCATGATTTTTACGCAGACCGGGAAGAACGAAGAGGCGGCGCAGGAACTGGGCGCATCGCTGAAGCTACGCCAGCAAAACGGCGAGGCCTGGGCGACCCTGGGGATGGTGTACAACTCACTGGGCAAGCTCCCGGAGGCGGCCGAAGCTCTTAGGGAGGCCATTCGCCAGCTTCCCCAGGAGGCGGATCCGCACCTGACCCTGGCGACAGTGCTGGTGCAACAAGACCAACCCAAAGAAGCGGCCGCGGAACGCAAAATCGCCGCCGATTTGATGCGGGCGCACATGAACCTGCAACGCGCGCAGGTGGCCACCAACGCTGGACTAGCGCTTTTGAAGAGTGGTAGCCTTGCAGACGCCATCATCCAGTTCCGGGACGCATTAACCTACGACCCCAATTATGTGGAAGCGCACACTGGGCTGGCCGACGCCCTGGAGCGCCAGGGGGACAAAGTGGATGCCGCAGCCGAAAGGCAAAAGGCCAGCGATTTGAAGAAGTTGGCCGAGCCGCAGTGATACGAGTTTTGGGTGTGGGTGCCAGGGCCTAATGCGCATGCCTGCCGCAAGACGCGCGCGGATTCCAGTTCTGCTGCTGGCGTGTACCGCGCTACTGGCGTTTGGCGGCGCCCCCAAGCCGCAAGATCCCGCCGCGAAACCCGCATCCCCCCAGCAAAGCTACTCCGACGATCTAACCCACAGCTACAATTTCAGATTTGAGAAAGGGAACATTTCACTGCCGGGCAATGCTGCCGTGGAGGGCGGCGGATTTTTGCGCGCGGAAGATTTTCCTGACGCCCGATACTGCGGCCACTGTCATGAAGAGGCTTACCACCAATGGCGGCAGTCGCTGCACTCGAATTCCTTTCGCGCGCCGTTTTACCGCACCAGCGTCAACATTCTGATCTCCACGAAAGGCGTGGAATTCTCGCGCCACTGCGACAGTTGCCACAACCCCGTGGGAGTGGTGACCGGCGCTTTGACCGCCGGGTCACCAGCGGATCGCTCCTTTGACCGTAACGGGTTAACTTGCACGGTCTGCCACGCCATTCAGCGGGTGAACTCGACTCTCGGTAACGGCAGTTACGTGATGGGAGTGCCTTCCGCGCTGGTAGATGAAGACGGCAAGCCCATCCCGGGGAGAGTGGCGGACCGCGAAATTCTTGCTCATCTCGACCGTCACTCGAGAGCGGTGATGCGCGACTTGCTGCATCAGCCGGAGTTTTGCGCCGCCTGTCACAAAGCCAATCTGCCGCCGCTGCTCAATGGTTACAAATGGATCCGCGCCTTCACGGTCTACGACGAGTGGCAGAATTCGAAGTTCTCTCATCGCAATCCGCTCACGTTCTACGCGGCGGACCTCACGACCTGCCAGGGCTGCCACATGAAGCGCGCGCCGATCACCTTGAAGGATTACGGCGCGAAAAATGGGACGCTGGTTTCCCATCGCTGGCTTGCGGGTAACACAGCAGTGCCGTTCTACTACGGACTGGATGAGCAACTCGACAAAACCATCGAATTTCTGAAAACCGGCAACTACCTCAACGTGGATATCTTCGCGTTAAAGGTTGCGGGGAAGAACGATTTGATTGCTCCGCTCGGACGGGTTCCCTTTACGCTCAAGCCAAACGATGTAGTCGAAGCCGACGTCGTGGTACAAAACAAAAATATCGGGCACTCGCTCATTCCCGAAGTACGCGATCTGTATGAAGCGTGGGTGCAGTTCACGGTGAAGGATGCGGGCGGCGGCACGATCTATGAAAGCGGTTTCCTCCAGCCGGATGGCTCGCTCGACGTACGCGCGCATAGTTTTACGAATCGTCCGGTGGACGCAACCGGAAGCTTCGTGGACAACCACAAGGTTTTTACGATTCACTCGATGGCGTATGACAACACGATTCAGTCGGGCCGCTCCGCGCTGGTGCGTTACGAATTTCAGCTACCTGCTGACGTAAAAGGACCGGTGACGGTAACCGCGCGGGTGAACTATCGCCACCTGCGGCAGAGCTATCTGAATAATGTTTTTGGCAAGGATCATCCCGCGTATCCCGTCGTCGAACTCCAGTCGCAGACGCGCACGCTGAACATCGGCGAGAACGGGCCTAGCGCACGGTTGGAAAACGAGAATGAGGACTGGATGCGTTGGAACAACATGGGCATCGGCTATCTCGATGAGCAGCAATACGCGGAAGCGCGCGAAGCGTTTGAACAGGTGATCAAGCTGCGGCCCGACTACAAGGATGGTTATATTAATGTTGGCTTGAATTACATCGAATGGGAGAAATATTCGGAAGCGCGCGGGCCGCTGGAGAAAGCCTTGGCCTGGCATCCCGATGATGCTCGCGCGCTGTATTATCTCGCGCTTGTCGAGCGCCGGGCGGGGCACACCGAAGCGGAAGTGGCGGATCTGCAAAAAGTTGTGGCGCAGTATCCGGAGTCGCGGGATGCGCGCCGCGAGTTGGGCATTTCGTACTACCAGCAGGACCGCGTAGAAGAAGCGATGGAACAGTTCAAAGCTTTGCAGGCCATCGATCCGGACGATCTAGCGGCGCATTACAATCTCGCGGTTCTCTATCGCCGCGCCGGCAGGAAGAAAGAAGCGGCCCGTGAATCGGCGCAGTACGCCATAAAGTATGTCGATCCCGGCGCGCCCACGTATTCGCTTGAATATTTACGCAAGCATCCGGAAATCTCTATCGAAAGTGTGCCCTGGCACATGCATACCGATCTCCAGCAGGCCGTGTCCGCAGGCGGCGTGGCGCAGAGTTGTGGGCCAAAGGAGGTCCGAAAGTGAAGCGGCGGAATTTTATTCGTTCGCTCAGCCGCACTGCGCTGGTCCTGCCGTTTGCCGATATCGTGGCGTTGGCTGGGGGGCAACAACCGCAAAATCCGCCTCCGCGCGCCAAGATTGGTCCGCAGGAGCGCAGCTACGACGCGCGTCCCGCGCCGCCTCCCAGCGGTCCGAAATCGCCGGTCGAAGGCACCCCGCTCGGCGTCAGTTTTACAGAGACGCTCAAGGAATCCGGGATTGATTTTCACAACATTTACGGCGGAGAATTTCACAACAAGTATTTGTTGGAAACGACCGGCTGCGGCCTGGCGTTTTACGATTACGATGACGATGGCTGGCCCGACCTTTTCTTTGTGAATGGCTGGCGGCTCGAGGGCTTTGCGAAGGGCAAAGAACCGCACTGTCATCTCTTCAAAAACAATCGCGACGGCACCTTTGCTGACGTCACTCTCGGCACCGGTCTTGAGCGTCGCACTGGTTGGGGTCAGGCCTGCTGTGTCGGCGATTACAATAACGACGGCCACGACGACCTCTTTGTCACCTACTACGGCCAGAACGCTCTCTACCGCAACAACGGTAACGGCACCTTCACCGATGTCACGGAGCAAGCCGGCCTGCTGCAACCCGGCCCGAAAACCCGCTGGAACACCGGCTGCACCTTCGTGGACTACGACAAAGACGGCCACCTGGATCTTTTCGTCGCCAACTATGTGGACTTTGATTTGCGCACCGCGCCCACGCCTGAAGATGGGCCCTGCACGTACAAGGGCATCCTAGTCGCCTGCGGCCCGCCTGGCTTGCCGGGCGGAAAAAATCTCCTTTACCACAACAACGGTAACAGCACTTTCACCGACGTCAGCGAGAAGTCTGGCATGTGGACCGCTGTTGGCACCTATGGCCTAAGTGTCGCCGCGTCCGACCTCGACAACGATGGTTGGCCCGACATCTATGTCGCCAACGATTCTGCTCCCGCCACGCTTTACCTCAATCAGCACGACGGGACCTTTCGCGACGTTGCCATCGAAGCAGCGGCCGCCCTTTCTCCCGAAGGCAAGCCCCAAGCCGGCATGGGCGTCTCGATAGGCGACTACAATCGCGACGGAAAATTCGACATTGTCAAAACGAATTTTGCCGGTGATACCGATTCGCTTTACACCAATATTGGCGACGCCGTCTTTCTCGACAAAACCTATCCCAGCGGCATCGGCGTAAACACTCGCTTGCTGGGCTGGGGCGTCGGTTTTTTTGACATGGACAATGACGGCTGGCTCGACGTGCTGATGTCGAACGGGCACGTCTACCCCGAAGTGGACAAATCCAAAGCCGACCTCAAATACGCCGAGCACAAATATCTCTACCGCAATCTGCGCAACGGCCGCTTCGAAGAAGTCACGAATCAAGGCGGCTCGGGCATTCTCGAAGAAGCTCCGGCACGCGGCTGCGCTTTCGGCGACTTTGACAACGACGGCGACATTGACATTGTCGTGAACTGCATCAACGCGACGCCACAAATCCTGCGCTGCGATTCGACGCTCAAGCGCAACTGGATAAAGGTCAAACTGCGCGGCGTCAAATCCAATCGTTCCGGTATCGGCAGCCGCGTGATTGTCACCGCCAAGACGGCTCCTAACGCAGCTACCCCGCTGGTCCAAATGGAGGAGCTGCGCAGCGGTGGCAGTTATTTCTCCCAGAACGATGCGCGCATTCACTTCGGTCTGGATCAAGCCACGACGATCGATCTGCTGGAGGTTCGCTGGCTCAGCGGCCAGGTCGACCAGCTTAAGAATCTCGACGTCAATCGTCTCTACGTCATAGAAGAGGGCGGCAAGCTTCTGAAGTCGGATCCGCTCAAGCCCGCAAAAACCAAAGGATAAGCTATGCGAACACTTACCATCACCGGCACGCTGTTCTTTGGCTTGTTGTGTGCGAGTACTTCGTCCGCCGCGACTAACTGTCCCTGGCTTGCGCAGGGCAGCGCCGCCGCTGCTTTAGGCGGACCTGTAACCGCTTCCGTGCAAGTTTCTGATTCCGGCGAAGGGGCGTGCACGTTCACCCGTGACGGAGCTGGGAACAACCTGAAGATCGTTGTACAGCGCACTCCACAGAAATCTTGCCCTGCCGAAAGCACTAAGGTAAAAGGCATCGGAAACGAAGCCGTGTTTTGTAAAGTGCAAGAATCTCCGAATGAATTGATCGAGATGGTCGTAAGCCGCGTGCGCGAACTGCATTTCACCGTGAGTCTAGCAGTCCATCGAAGCGCCTCGCACACCAGCGAGACCAGCGGTGCCGAAGACGCGGTCAAGCAGGTCGCGGAGCAAGTGGCTGGGAACCTCTTCTAAACTTCTCCGGCTATAGCTCGCCGCCACGGTCGCAATAAATTACAGCGCGCATTTACGGAGGTCGATTCCGGCAGCTTGCGCGATCCATCCACTAGATCGGCACGCGGAAATTGCTGCTCTGCTATATACTCGCCGCGCCTGTCTTGTCACGGAGAGTGGACGATGCGTATCGGTGCGATTCTGCTTCTAGGGGTTTCTTTAACAGGGTGTGCGGCGCCGGTATTTGCCCAAGCCGGCGGCTCCGCGGCGGCTGCCTCTCTCGATGCGCTTCAGCTTCAATCCATCGACTCCTTCATCGCGTCCGAGTTGGCGCGCCAGAAGATCCCCGGCCTCGCCGTTGGCGTTTACAGCCGCGGCAAAATCCTGCTCGCCAAAGGCTACGGCCTTTCCAACGTCGAGCTCAACGTCGCCGTCAAACCGGAAACCATTTTTCAATCGGGTTCTGTCGGCAAACAGTTTGTTTCCGCGGCCATCATGATGCTCGTCGAAGAAGGGAAGCTCTCGCTGGACGACGGCATCACCAAATTCTTTCCGGAAGCTCCGGCCTCCTGGAAACCCGTCTTGCTCAAAAATCTCCTTTCTCATACTTCCGGCCTCTCCGAGTACGAAACCGAAGAGCGCACCGGCCCCAAGGGCCCCTTTTACATGCGCCTTGATTTCACGGAAGACGAGCTCGTCACGAAAATCGAAGCGCTGCCCATCGAATGGGCTCCCGGCGAAAAATGGGCTTACCGCAATACCAACTATGTCCTGCTCGGCGTCATCATTCACAAAATCACCGGCAAGCCTTATTACGAGTTTCTTGGCGAACGCATCTTCCAGCCGCTGGGCATGACCTCCACTCGTCTCATCAGCGAGCACGATATCATTCCCAATCGCGCAGCCGGCTACGAACTTGATGCTGGCCAGCTCAAGAACCAGGAATGGGTTTCGCCTACTTTCAATTCCACCGCTGACGGCACTCTATATTTCAATGTCTTGGATCTCGCCAAATGGGACGCCGCGCTCTACGGCACGCAACTTCTCCGGCAGGCCAGCCTCGACCGTCTCTGGACCGTCTATCCGCTCAACGACAACAAACCCAATCCTGCCGGCTACGGTTTCGGGTGGGAAATGGGGAAGCAAAACGATCACCGGCGTATTGAACATGGTGGCGCCTGGCAGGGCTTCACCTGCGACATCTCGCGCTATCCGGACGATAGCCTTAGCGTCGTCGTCCTTACCAACCTCGATGCGGGCCATTCGAATCCCGCTGTCATTGCCCACGTTGTCGCAGGTCTCGCCGATGCGCCCTTGCTTCCACCGAAGCTCGCGCCCATTAACGACACGCAGCCCGCGATTGAGGAGTCCCTGAAAAAATTTCTTGACCAACTCGTTGCCGACCAGGACATCCGTCCGCTTACCGCATCGGAGCTCGCGGCGCGCATTACTCCGGAAATCATGAAGTCGGTCCAGGAGCGCGTCGCGAAGTTCTGGCCTGGCGGCGCGCTTACGCTCGTTCACCGTGCTCGCGTGGCCGATCGCCCGGGCCTTTCGACTTCTATGTTCCGTCTTAGCAAGGGTGCCGAAAGGCTGCTGATTTCCTTCGGTCTCGACGCCGGCGGGAAAATCTCGGTCATCGGTTTTTCCGCCGATCGCGATTATGAATAGCTAGTGGCACGATCCTTCTCGGCGGTGAGCATCGTCGCGCATTTCAAAGCTTTAGTTTTCACGTCTCAGGCGAATCTCGGACAGAACTCGTGGTGACGACCTACGAGTTCACGGCTCTGACGGGTTCAAGCCACTCTCTCGGCGTTCGAATAGCAGCTCCCCGGACACTAGCACCAGCGTTATCCAGATCAGCTCCGCCACCAGCAAATGCAAAATCTGCAGCCAGGACGGAGCGAGCAACAGCACATTGAGCGCACCCAGGGCCAATTGCACCAGCAGCAGGCTGAGCAGAAAGATCAACTTCCGCCGGGAGCGAACCGGTCTGACTGGACTGGTTACCAGGGCCCATAAAATATACAGTGCCGCCGTCACTGCCGCGAAGGGATGCAGCAGCCGTAGCCGAAGCAAGATGTGGCTCGACGCGGCAAAATCCTGCGCGAGCGAAGATCGCAGTGATACCGCCGGAAACAACGTGTCTCCAAGGGCCGTCAATGCTCCCGTGATTCCCACCAACACTACGGCCAGCAAGCCCACGCCGATCACCGCGACTTGCCACGGTTTCGCTGCCACCTTCAAACGCAACTCGCTGCGCGAAAGCCACTGCGCCGTCAACGCCAGCGAAGCCAGCAGCAGCAGCGTATTTCCAAAGTGCAACGACAAAAAGACCGCTCGCCCCGCCGATTGGTCCTTCGCCACATAGTCAAACAACACCAGGCCCGCTCCCAGCAGCGCCTCATTGAGCAGCAAAATCGCCGCAGCAACCGCCGCGTACCGTGGCCAAGCGCCTCTCGTCGTCTTCCGCCAGCACCAGACCAGCAGTGTGAAAACCATGACCAGCGACAAGCCGCTAGTCACCCGATGCGCGAACTCAATGAGCGTCTGGATTTGCCCGTTTTGCGGCACGACGTCGCCGTTGCACAGCGGCCAGTGGTTTCCACATCCAGCTCCCGACCCAGTTACCCGCACGTACGCGCCCCACAGAATCACCGCCACGTTGTAAGCCAGGGTGGCCCAGGCAAGCCGAGCCAACGCCTGTCCGCGTCCGGTCGCAGCCCCACTTGCAGTCATCGTCGCCACCGAAGCCATCACCACCGACTATATCGGAAAACTCCGGCACCGCAATGGCGGGATACACAACTGCCCCTCGACCTCGAGCCAGGACAGCTCCCAACGAGGGGCGATTCGAACCGTAACGCACGGTTTTTCGACACCGAACGAGAATCCGTCCCCGGTTCGCACCCCTGCTGTTGTGTAAGCCTTAAGACACATTGTCTTTTCGTAGACACTATATCGCACTGCAGATTCGAGAAGATGCTATCGAAACGGCGATAAACGCAAGTGGAACTTCTCCTGCACGGGACTGTGCAGCACTCAGTTCAACCGGCAACGCGCTTTTCGAAGAGGAAACATGATCCCGACACGGAGGTGGCAGTGGTTGGCGGGAGCTGCGGTTTCCGCGGCCGCCTTGGTGTGCGGAATAGCGATCTGGAGTGCCTCGGAGGCGTTAAAGAGTTCCAAACGGGAATTGCAGGCCGAGCGCGAGTCCGCGTTTCGTCTCGCGCGATACACGCCTCCTCTACACACTCCTTTCGAACCGGTGCGGTCGCCGGAGATTTTCGAGCGGCTGGCGCGCTTTCGGGACCATCTGTATATCGCGGGACCGGCTGGCCTTTCTGAATACGATTCTCGCGGCGGCTTTCTGCGCGAGTTTCCGGCTGGGTCTTACCTCCCTGGCTCTCCTCTGGCAGCTTTGGTCGTCGGGCAGCTACCGGGAGTGAGCCAGCCGGAGTTGATCCTGGCAACCGCCGATCAGGGAATTCTGGCTTTTGATGGAGAAGGATTCCGCCAGCTCTATCCGACGAATCCTGAGGTTCGTTCGATCACGACCATTCTCCCGACGCCAAGCGGCCATCTCCTGATTGGCACCAAGAAACGCGGCGTGCTCGTATACGACGGCAGGACCATTCAGGAACTCCATCCAACGCTTGGTCACCTGAATGTTCGAGCGCTTGCGGGTAGTGAGACCGATCTTTGGGTGGGAACCCTAGACCACGGTGTGCAACATTGGCACGCCGGCACCATGGAAACGTTCGACGAAGAACAGGGGCTGCCGGACCGTCAGGTTCAGGCGATTGCTCTGGCGGACGAAAAAGCCTACGTGGGAACGCCCCTCGGCGTGGCTGAATTTACCGGTGGCCGGTTCTCGCGAGTGCTAGCCAAAGGCGCGCTCGTTACCTCCTTACACGTGCAAGACGAGGCTTTGTGGGTGGGCACCGAGGATCAGGGGGTGTTGCGGCTGCCCCTGACGACGGGGCAGCGGTTTTCCGCCCCGCGCAGTTTCCTCCCATCGGAGTTGGACGAAGTGTTGCAGATCGAAAGCGCCGAAGGAGGCCCGCTGGTGCTGACGCGAACCGGGCTATTCGGCGCGCGAGCGAACGGTCTCGGCTGGCAGCAACTGCTGAAATCGCGAGACGCCGTTTTGAGCGATCGCAACATTTCCGCGCTGGCGATAGATAAGGATGGCCGGCTTTGGGTCGGCTATTTCGATCGCGGGTTGGATATCGTTCCAGCCGGACCCCAGCGCGCCATACATATTGAAAACGAACACGTCTTCTGCGTGAACCGAATCTTGCCAGAGCCAAAACGGAACTCCGTGGAAGTGGCCACCGCAAACGGGCTAGTGCGATTCGGCGCGAGCGCAGAGCCGGAGCAGATTCTGGGAAGGGCCGATGGGTTGATTGCCGACCATGTGACGGATATTGCGCCGTACCGAGATGGTTTAGCGATCGCCACACCCGCGGGGATAACCTTCCTCGATTCCGAAGGCGCGCGCAGCATGTACAGCTTCCAAGGGCTAGTGAATAACCACGTTTACGCGCTGGGAGTGTTTGACGACGAACTGCTGGTCGGGACGCTTGGGGGACTCTCTTCGCTGCAAAAAGAAATCGTAAAGGCTAATTTCACGGCCGGAAACTCCGGGCTGAAGCAGAACTGGATTACGGCTATTGCGCGGGTGGGTGACGAGTGGATGGTTGGCACGTACGGCAACGGCGTGATGGGACTCGATAATGCTGGCCGATTTCATCCTTACGAGATGGCTACCGCGCCAATCGACATCAATCCGAACGCGATGCTGGTCACGCACGATCACCTGTTTGCGGGCACCCTGAGCCACGGGCTCTATGTCTATGACCGCGGGAACCAACACTGGGCCATCTTGCAGGAGGGCCTCCCGTCGGAGAACGTTACGGCGTTCACGGAAGGCAACGGATACGTCTACGTGGGCACGGACAACGGTTTGGTCCGCATTCAGGAGAGCAAGATTCAGCCATGATTCGCTTCCTCAAGGCCGTTTTGCTGTTGTTGCTCACGCCGATTGGCGTGTTGGGAGACGGCGGCGTCTTGATCCCGCGCGACAAAGCGCAGCCCGATCCTGCAATCCTTTCGCTCGAAGAAATGGAAATCACTGTGCAGATCGACAATGGCGACGCGCGCGTGTTCGTTCGCCAGATCTTTGCGAACCACACGGGCGGCATTCAGGAAGGGAACTACGTTTTCGCGTTGCCGAGCGGGGCCACGGTTTCCGACTTCGGTGTGTGGGATGGCCCGGTGCGAATTCCCGCGGTGATTTTGGAGCGCAAACGGGCCGGAGAGATTTACAACGAGTTGAAACAACAATCGATCGATCCTGGTCTCTTGCAGATGGGCGAGCGCGGAGCAGAAGAAGCCAAGCGCAGCGCGATTTTCAGCGCCCGGATTGTTCCGATTCCAGCGTTTGGCACCAAGCGGCTGGAATTCGAATATCACCAGACGATTCCGGTGGAAAACCTGAAATCGTACTTCGCGATTCCGCTGCGTCCGGATGCCTACCAGGCGCAGATCGCGCATCACCTGAAGATCAATTTCGAATTGCGGTCCGCCCACGCGTTGAGCAACTTTCAAGCGGCAATGAAGACCTACCCACTGCGGCTCGAGCAGAACACTGCCCACCTCGTGGTAGGAACCTTCGAAGGCGAAAACATCAACCTTACCGAGGATTTCGTCGCCACCTTCGATTTGGACAAATCCGGATCCGATACCGTTGCTGTCATTACGCACCGGCAGCCCGTGAGCGGACCGCCTTCGCCCACAGAAACCGCGCCCGTCCGCAGTACGAATGAGCCGGGATTTTTCGCCGCCGATGCCTTGCTGGGATTTGGGTCTAAGAATGCACAGGCCAACGCCGCGAGCAATCCAGGAGGCGGGAAGACCATCGTCATCCTGTTCGATACTTCGCTTTCGATGCAATGGGAGAAGCTGCAGCGCAGCTATCAGGCGCTCGAAACGTTGCTCGGTTCGTTGAAACCGGAGGACCGGTTCAATCTGGTCCTCTTTAACAGCCAGGTCCAGCCCTTTCAGTCCACTCCCGTGACTGCAGATAGTCCTGCACGGCAGCGTGCATTGGAGTTTGTGCGGGGCAGCCGGTTACGCGGAGGAACCGATTTGCAGAAGGCCTTGGGAGAAGCACTGCGCGAATCCAGCGCAAGTACGAGCAGTCCTTACATTGTCTTGTTCAGCGACGGTGGCGCCACGGAAGGGCTGATTCGCAACGCCAAACTCGCGGCGTGGTATGAGGGACAGTGGAAGAGTCTGCCCGGACCGGGCCGCCCAAAGACTTACATCTTCGGAGTGGGAGACGACGCCAACTTGCCGCTGTTCAAGCTGCTGGCGCGGCAAGATGGTGTGCTAGAGAACGTACTCTCGACGGAACCCCTCGAGTTCAAGCTGAATTCCTTTCTGTCGAAGATCGGCCGAAGTCCGGTCGGCCAACTGGGACTGACGGTGTCGCCAGAGTCGGCTGTAGATTTCGTCTATCCCCTGCAGGATGCGGCATTCGCCGGATCGCGGGCGGCGTGGGTTGGGCGATATCAGAAGCCGGCCCAGGATGCGACCTTCACGATGCACGGCGTCCGCGATGGCGAGGCGCTGAGCGTGTTCGCCAAGGCAAGTCTGCCGCGCGAATCCGCAGAGCATCCGCAGTTGCCGCGACTCTGGGCGCGGGCGCGTGTCGACGCGCTGCTTGAGAAAATCGAGAGGGACGGGGAGGACCCCGCATCGATTGACGAAATCATTCGCCTCTCGCGCCAATACAAGTTTGTGACTCCATACACATCGTTCTTGGCTGCGCCGCGTGCTTTGCTGCGGCCGCGGGTCATCCGGCCGGGTGATCCGGTAATTCGGGTAAAGACCGACCCGGCAATCGTGTCCGTGGTCGCGCTGTTTCCCTTTGGGTTGGTCAAGAAACTGAAGTATTTGCCCGGCGAAGACATTTGGCAGACTCGTTTCCTGGCTCCGACCGATCTGCAGGATGGCACGTACCCGGTCCGGCTGGTCATGCGCGATCATGCGGGGCAGACGTACCGGGAATCGAAAACGTTTGTGATTGTCAGCAAGTCTCCCACCGTTCGGATCAAGCTCGTGAAGACACGCTACCGGCGTGGAGAAACAGTGGAACTCAACGTCGCTGCTTCGCAGGATACCCGAACTCTGGTCGCCCGTATCGATGGAGCCGCCCCGGTAAGTTTGCGGTGGGATGCGAAAACCGGCGCGAACACAGGCACCTTGCTGCTTCCCGAAGATATGATCCCGGGCGTCTATCATCTGACCGTCACGGCGGAAGATATTGCGCACAACATGGGCTCCCAGGGGGTGGATCTTGAAATTCTTCCGTGATTTTATGCTGAATCGGAAGTGGCGCATGGGAGCGGTCGCCGTTTTGTTGGCCGGCGTTGGATTTGTGCTCCAGGCTGAGGGCGACGTGCCTGCCTGGATTCGCAATGTTGAAGCCAATACGAGTCTGGAACACGCGTTTTTCCGGGCCATGCCGCTTCCTTACGGCCAAGTACTGTTTCGCCGGCCCCCGGCCGAAACGCGCCCCGCTCTAAGCGAACTGGTCCAGCAACAATCGGCCGATGCCGGCCTGTATTCTTTGCGAGCCCTAGAGGACGAACAGCAACTCGATTTTGTGGACGCGGAAAAGGACTGGAAGCTCTATGCGGACAAGGCAAAGGACAGAATTTCCGCGCGGTGGGATCTTGCGGACTTTTATCACCGCCGGTTGCGCGCGCAAGACGAAATCAGCCTGTTGCGAACCATTGGTGAATCGCCGTCTCTATCCGGCGAGCGATTTACTCCGGCCACCGAGCAAAACTCCTGGAAAGCGTTCGAACGCATCTTGGGTGTCATTCAGGCTCAAGGCTTGGGCAAAGAACCGACGGTCGCGACCTATCGCGCCTTCATCGTCCGTTATCCGAACAACGAAGGACTGTACGCCCGCTTTCTCGAATACCTGGTGGGGCAGAGGGAATTCGACGCCGCGTCTCAGCTGATCGCGTCGTATCAGAAAGCATTCCCAGCCGACGACATTTTCCCAGTGAAGGCGAAAGCGTTGGTCGAGTACCAGCAGGGTTCGATCCAACAGGGATTGGCGGTTTACGAAAAGAGTTTTCAACCACTCTGGCAGCCCGAATTGGTGAAAGCGTACTTCGATCTTCTAGGCCAGACGCAGGGCCTGCGGAAATTCCTGGACGAGGCACGCGCCGCGCTGAATAAGAATCCCGAAGACTTGAACGCAACGACGCGAGTGTTTTACTACTACCAGCAGCAAGGGAAACTCGAGTCGGCGGAACAAGCCATCACGGATTTGCGCTTACACAAGGAAGCGGCTAACTCCGCGTGGACCCAGCAAGAACTCTACGTCTGCGGGCGTCTGCTTGAAGATATCCACTCGTATTCGGAAGCGGCGCGCTATTATTTCGCTCTGTACAACAGTAAGAACGCCAACGATTCTCAGGAGCGTGCACTCGCCCATTTGACCGACATGCTGCTGACGGCGCCGGAATCGGCCATTCGTTTGGGCAGCGGCGAGTTGTCTATGTATAAAGACATCGCCACGATGGATCAAGGTCCGGGCTACTTCAACGGAATACTCTCCTTGCTTCTCAGTAGCGCCGATCCCCAGAACAGCTACCACGAAGAAGAACAGCGGGCTGTCGCCTATTTTCACCGTTCGCGTGCCGCCGAACTGCTGGCCCTGCTGGATCGGAATTTTCCCAACGCCGATCGACGGCCGGAATTGCACGCCAAGCTGCTCGAGTTTTATTCGAACAGCGGGCAACGCGAAGCGGTACTCCAGGGTGGCAAAGAATTTCTGGCGGCGTTTCCCAAGTCCTCGGCCCGCACGCAAGTGGCGCTATTAATGGCCGATGCGGACGAGCGCCTGCAACGGTCCCAGGACGAATTTGCCATTTACGATGCGGTTCTGCAGGAACTTGCCGCAGAAGCGGAGAAGATGCCGCTTGGCGCGGGCGCGACCGGCCAGGTCGACTATCCGCAGAGAACCAACCGCCTGCCGCAACAACCCAATCCCGAAGCGGACTCGGCGACGGAAGCCGCCACTCAGGATGCACCACCGTCACCGAACGCGCCGTTTCAAGTTGCAGGAAATAACGGCAAGCAGGAGGGAGGGCCTCGCTCGCCCGAGTACTCGCGGATACTCGAACGTTATCTTGCGCGGCTCGTCGAACTGCATCAGGTTCCGCAGGCCCTGGGCGTGTTGCGCCGAGAAATCGATCACAACCCGGATGATCCTGGTCTCTACGAGCGCTTGGCGACATTCCTGCAGCAGAACAATCTGACGCAGGAAGAGGAAGACGTCTATCGCCGGGCCTTCGCCCAATTTTCCGATCCCTCCTGGTACAGCAAGCTGGCGCGTTTATACCTGCGCTACCGGCGCTACTCTGACCTGGAAAAGCTTACGCAGGACGCGGTCAAGCAATTTGACGGTAGCGTTCTGGAAGGCTATTTCGCATCGGTCGGCAACAGTGGAACGGCGATGTGGCTGCGCTTGAACCAGTACGCCAACGCGCGATTTCCTCACAACCTCTATTTCATTCGCAATCTGTTGCTGGCATACCATAGCAGGCTGACCTACGATCAGGCCGCATGGCTCGCGTTGATCCGCCAACACTGGTTTGAAGACACGGGACTGCGGAATGAGTATTTCGAATATCTGTCGTCGACGAATCAACTCGAGGGGGAGCTCGACGCGCTTCGCCTCGGCACAGTAGGCGCCAGTGCGCCGAACTGGAGCGATGCGGCGAAAAACAATCCGGCGGCCCTGACGGAATTCGCGGCCGCCGAGGTGTGGCAGTCGCATTTCGAAGCGAGCGCACCCGCGCTCCAGTCCCTTGCCGAGTTATATCCCGCAGAACAGGAACTGGACCGCGCCGCGTCGTCGGTGTTCCGCTCGCTGGCTTATTTTGACGCCTCGAAGACCGCGGTGGCCGCAAAGATCGAGGCAAATGTGCTTGCCGCCAACCCTGGCAACACCGAAGTCCTGGCACGCATCGGCGATATCTACTCCGATCGCGAATTGTTCGCGCAGGCAGCGCCGTACTGGGAGCGCATTCCGAAGGTAGCTCCGGGCCAATCGAGCGGTTATCTCGATGCAGCCACCATCTATTGGGACTATTTCGATTTTGAAAACGCCCTCCGATTATTGGAGGAAGGGCGAAAGAAACTGGGAAATCCGTCGCTGTACGGCTATGAAGAAGGGGCGATCTTCGAGACTCAACGCGACTATTCAAAGGCGATTCACGAGTACGCCAACGCAGCGCTGGCTTCTGGGTTGGAGTCTCCGGCCGCGAGCCGGCTTCTGGAACTGGCGCGCCGCCCGAAGTTCCGCGACCTGGTCAATGACGAGACCGCGGCGCTGGCCACCCAATCCCACTATTCCTCGTCGGCGATTAGTCTTCGCGTGCGCGTTCTGGAAGTCGAGAACCGCAAGCCGGAAATGGTGAATCTGCTGACTTCGGCGTTGGATCGCGCCGAGACCATCGAACAGGCAGCGGAAATCGAATCGATAGCACAGCAGCAGTCACTCGAAGCGGTACGTCAGCGTGCCTTGGAAAAACAGGCGGCACTGGCCACGGATCCGGTTACGCGAATGCAGTTGCGATATGCGCTGGTGCGCTTCTACGAGGGCAAAAAGGACTTGCCTTCGGCGCGGCGGAATATTGAGGCGTTGTACCAGGCTAATCCCAAGATTCTGGGCGTAGTCCGCTCGACGGTCGATTTCTATTGGCGTGTCAAGATGTTTCCGCAGGCGATAACCGTACTTCGGCAGGCCGCGAAAGATGCCTATCCCCAACTGAGCGCCCAATTCCGGTTTGAAGCGGCGCGAAAATCTACCGAAGCCAAAGATTTTCAGCAGGCCCGAACACTGCTCGAGGATCTGCTCAAAGAATCGCCGTATGACCCGCAGTATCTGGCGGCCGTGGCCGACACCTACGCCCAGTCCGGCGACACGCCAGGGCTAAAGCAGCTTTATCTCGACAAGATCGCCATGTTCCGCAACGCGCCCTTGACGCCCGACGAACGAAAGAATCGCATAGCGACGCTGCGGCGTGGCCTGATCCCGGCGCTGACGCAACTTCACGAGTATCCGGGTGGCGTAGACCAATACATCGAGCTCCTCAACAATTTTCCCGAGGATGAAGGACTTGCCAGCGAAGCCGCACTGTACGCTCATCGCTACCAGCGCGAAAGTCAGTTGCTCGATTTTTACGCAAAGACCGTCCAGCAATCGCCCCGCGACTATCGCTGGGCCATGGTGCTGGCGCGGATGCAATCCACTCTGGAGGATTTTCCCGCGGCGATCGACTCGTATGGCAAAGCCATCGTAATTCGGCCTGACCGGTCGGATTTGCAGATTGCCCGCGCCAGTCTGGAAGAACGGCTGCTGCGTTTCGATGAGGCGGTAAGAGACTACGAACATCTGTACCAGCTGACGTACAAGGATCCGCAGTGGATGGAAAAGATCGCCGAAGCCCGCGCGCGGCAGGGAAGGAACGCCGACGCGGTGAGTGCGCTCAAAACCGCGCTGATTGACGGAACGCCGGAGCGCGCCGACAAATACTTTGAGGTAGCGCGGCGGCTCGAAGTGTGGAACCTGCTGGAGGCCGCGAAGAACTTCGCCGAGCAGGGCGCGAGCGTCGCTGGCGACGAACTCCTTGCTTCGCCGGAAAATCACGAAGGCGCAAAGCTCTACGCGCGTATCCTGACTCGCCTCCGTCAGCACGACAAGGCGTATTCCAGGCTCCAGGACGCCATGAAGGCGGCGTCCAATTCTTTCCCGGTAGTGGAACAGCAAGTTGCCAAGCAGGGAATTGCCGCCATTTCTGACAAGCAGTGGCGCGAACACGTGCTCGCGACGCGTCAGCAGAATGCGCGGACGGGAATGCGCGCGGCGCTCGCCGAGATCGGCTCGACCGCAGCTCGCTACTACACGCCGGAAGAGAAACAGACGTTTGCCTCCTTTGCGGAAACTCTGCGGAGCGGGATGTCCGAGCCGGACGCGCGAGAATTTGCGATCCCCTTGGCGGTCTCCGCTGGGTTGGCGGACGTCGAAGCCCGTTGGCGTTACGCGCTGCTGATGGACTCGGAAAGCCAACAGCCCGAGTTTTGGAACCAACTTAACGAATTCGTGCAACTGCAGCGGCAGCGCTTGAAGTTCGTCGAACTCGGCGTACAGTTGGAGAAACTGGCCCCGCACGTCCGGCCGGAGTCCCACGCGAACGTGATTACCAGCGCCGCAGAAGCATATCGCGCGGCTGACGACACCGACAATGAACTGCGGCTGCTGTCGATCGTCGGTCCAAATCGGCTTGCCGGTGAGAATCTCACCCGATGGTATGCCTTATTGCTGAAGAAGGATCCGCTCCAACTGGTGCGGCTGGCCGGCCAATGGACACCGTGGGGCACGTCGGCGTCCGCATATGTGCTGGCAAATGGCACCCCGGAATTGGCGCACGCCGTGGTCGCCGCACGGGGACAAGCTCGGCCGGAAATCTGGACTCCATCCTACACGGCGCTGGTTGGATTGTATTTTGGGGAAACCCAGCCGCCCATCAGCGCGGCCTTCGTGAAAGCGCTGGGCGACGAAACGATTGGCGAGCGCATAGGAAAGAAAGGCAATCGCGACGCTCAGCTTGCTGGTGACGTTTGGTTCTACTACGGCTCCCGTTACGGCGAGTATTTGCGCGACACCAGCCAGGGTGGGCCGGCGGATTTCCTGCCGTCCGAGTTGGAACACAGTCCAGCATCCGTCGACGGGTACCTGAGCCTCGGCGATTATTATCTGGACCAGTCGGAAGCCCGCAAAGCCATCGAGGAATATGGGTATGTCCTCGAGCTCTTCCCTGGCCGCATCGACGTTCACGACAAATTGGCCCTCGCGTACTACAAAGACAGAAATCGCGCCGAAGCTATCGCCGAATGGAAGCGGTTCTTCGCTGCAGAGCTCAACCAGATCAGTAGTAGCCGAGTTCCCGAAACATTTTGGGCCGACTTCGGGCGAGCCTGCGACCACTTGCGTTTGCGTGGTCTTTCTGCCGAAGCGAAAGGCGAAGTCGACCAACTGGTTCGCGCCTATCTGCACCGCAACGGCAACTACCGCTCGAACGCCGTCCTGCACAGTGCCTACGCGATGCAACCGGGTTCCGCGTCAGCCACCTTGTGGTTGCTGGACGTTTCGCAGGCCGCGCCGGACCCCACCATTATTCTCGGAGACATCATCAACCTGAAGTGGATTCCCCAGGCCGACCGGGGTCCCATCTATCAGCGGATTCTGGATGCTAAGCAGGCCTCGGTAGCTAAAGCCGAGGGCCTCGAACGGGAAAACGCCGTAGCAGATCTGTGGAACTGGCAAGTTCGCTGGCTCGGGTACCTCGTGGACTCCAAGCAATACAACCAGGCCGCCGACTTCATCGGCACTCTGCGCAAGAATGCCGCTGCGTCCGATGCGACCATCCTGGTTCCCTACGAGATTCAATGCGCTGCCAAATTGGGAACACTCGATGTGCTGATTGCGACATATAAAGTGTCCGCAGCGTCGCCCTCGCCGGAAATCTTGCGCCAAGCTGCCCGCCACCTGGTTGATTCGGGAGACAGGCAATCTGCTCGAAAGGTCCTGGAATTCCTGTTCGCACGGCAACTGGAAGAGCATCAACTGTCCGCGGCCAGTTTCCTCGGGCTGGCGGAGCTTCGCCTGGCGGACGGCGATATACCCGGCGCGATCGCGTTGCTAAATAGGATGGTGCTGACCGTCGGTGACCAGTATCAAGGCATGGATTCCAGCGCAGCGCTGCTCGAAAAGACCAATCACTTCGGAGAAGCGCTCGTGTTCCTCGATCCCTTGGTGAAGGCCACGCCGTGGGATGCTTCGTTCCGCTTGCGTCTGGCGAAGGCGCAGCTTGCTGCAAACCAGAACCAGGCGCCCGCTGCGGAGACGATCGGAAAGATTGCTGCCGCCGTCGAGAATCCGTACGCCCTTCGGGTTCTAGCCACCGCAGCCTTGCCCGGTTTGACTCAGCCTAGCGCCTTCGGGAGCTCGGAATTGAAACTCATCGCTGCCGGTCCGAATAACATCAACTCATCCGACGCGGACCGGCCGTACTTCTACGATGCGCGGCTGGCCGCGGCCCACAAAGCATCCAGTGCGCAGCAGAAAATGGACCTGCTTGGAAAAGCGTTGGCGGATCTGCCCTCTAGAAATGACGCGCGCTTCCTCTTCTTCCGTGCGGCTGCTTCGCTCCATCGGGACGAACTCGCTCTTGCCTCCATTGAACAGTTGTTGCAGAAAGGCGCCGTGCGTCGAATGTCTCAGGGCGCTGGCGTCGACGAAAACGCTCTAGCGACGGCTGAGGAAAGCGATGCTGGCGAAGAGAATTCCGCCGCCGGTCCGTTGCCCGCACTGCCAGCGTCACAGCAAGCGCAGGTCGCGCACGAAGTGGCCGTCGTGATGACACGACTCGAGCGGCTGGATGAAGCCGAGCTCTACTTGAGGACTGCGCAAAAATCGGAAAAGTCATCCACGGAGTTGCAACGCATCTCGGCGGAGTTGACCGATGTAAGAGCACGGCTGCGCCGCCAACATCTGAACGCCACCCGGCAGCCAGTTTTGCATGAGGCACTGGAACAGGACCGGCTCGTTCGGCCTCGCGTGGTAGCCCAAGGCGCCGCAAGACCGGCGCCCGCAGTGGGAGGCAAATCATGAGACGAGTGCTATTCCTTGCAGCGCTCAGCACAGCGATTCTTGCAGCCAGTTGGGGTGCCTACCAGGCAGCGAGTCCAGCCGAACCCGAACTTTCGCGCTTCGTTCCATCCGGCGCTCTCCTGTATCTCCAGGCCCGCGATTTTTCTTCCTTGCTTTCCGATTGGGACCGCAGCGAGGAAAAGAAGGCCTGGCTCAAGAGCAAGAACTACGATCAGTTTTCCAACTCCCGCCTACTGCTCCGATTGAAGGATGCGGGAACTGAATTTTCGAATGCCGCGGGTGTCCCCGCCGATGGCAACCTGCTGGCTCAAGTGGCGGGGAAGCAGGCGGCTTTTGCTCTCTACGACATTGGCAAACTGCAGTTTTTGTACGTCACGCGAGCAACCTCTTCGGACTTTTCCGGGTCGGTGCTTTGGCAGACGCGCGCGAAGTTCGAATCGCGTACCGCGGGCGGCGTGAATTTCTATTATCGGAAGGATCCGGAGTCCGAGCGGGAAGTCGCTTTTGCCACCACCGGCGAGTACGTCTTGCTGGCGACCCGTGAAGATTTGATCGCTGGCGCTCTCGAGTTGCTCGCACAAAGCAAAGGGCATTCCATCGAGGAGGACGCCTGGTGGTCGCGAGCGGTTTCCGCTTCCGGGGCGCCGGGTGACCTGCGCATGATTCTGAACCTGGAAAAGATCGTGCCGAGCCCGTACTTCCGGTCCTACTGGGTTCCCAAAAACGTGACCGAAATGAAGCAATACAGCAGCGCCATCTCCGACCTGACCAGAACGGGCGGCGAGTATCGCGAGGAACGCAAGCTCTTCCGCAAAACGCCGGTTCCCTCCGACGCAGAAACCGAAAAGGGGGCCACCGCCGTTGCCGATCTGCTCCGCCTTGCGCCGCAGGACAGCGGATTCTACGAAGCAAAAGCCAATCCGTCCCCCGAACACTGCGTGGCATTGCTCGCGACTAAGATTTTGGCTCCTCATTTGGAGCCACCAACACCGCAAAAAACCGCTCCGCAAGTGCAGCTTGGCAACGGCGAGTCGGGCGCGGCCTCCGACCTCGAGACGCGCATCGACCAAACTCCGCCGCAGACCACGCGAACGACGAACAGCGGTGGCGCCCTCCAGGAGCTGCTCTCTAAAAATCGCGTGCTTGCACAGTTGCAAGCGCAAAGCACGGACCGCGATCCCACCGGCGTGTTTGTGCGGATTCATTCGGGCCTGGCGTTTTTAGGCGAGTCGGAGTGGGACGAGCGAAAGGTGCAAACCGCGCTGGTCGAGTTCGTGCGTCCGGCATTCACCACCGAACAATTGGGCCTCGGGTGGAAGAGCGTATCGAGCTACAGCGTAATGGATGGCCTCTGGCCGTTAAGCGTGGCGATCCACGGAAAGTACCTTATCGTTTCCGACGATCCGGCGGTTCTCGGCGCGATGTTGCAAAACCTGAACAAGAAAACGGATGCTCCTCCCAGTATGTTCAGCTCGGGTTTTCGCCACCAGCGGGAGCAGGCCCATTTCGTTGCTCTGACGAAGATGCTGGACCTGCAACCGGACCAAGCCTCAAACGGTAGAGGCCCGGAATTCTTTTCTGAGGACATCGCCAGCTTGAGTTTTGCCTTAAAGAGTGTCGCTTCTGAAACAATTACGATACGAGACTCTCCCGACCGTCAAACCCAAACCGTGGTCTACGCATGGGCCCGGTAGTCGCACGCCGCGTTGTCGCGCTTCTCGCGGTTGCGCTCGTCGCTGCTCCCACGTTTGCACAACGACCGCGACAAGACAATAGTCCGCCGCACTCACTTTTTTCGCAATCTGCGGCCGAGACTCTGCAACGTAAATACGGCAGAAGCGAGCTCTCGTATCTGTTGCTGGACGCCAGTTCCGGCGCGCTTCTCAGCGCCCACTGGGAGCATCCGGATCAACCGATTCCTATGGGTTCGCTGGTGAAACCCTTTACCGCATTGGCGTTTGCCCAAGCCCACGATTTTCGTTTTCCGACCTACACCTGTAGAGGAAAGGCCGGCGGCTGTTGGCAAGACCACCCCCATGGCGATCTGAATCTCACTGCCGCAATTTCTGTTTCCTGTAACGCCTATTTTCTCCGCCTCGCCCAGGGCGTTCCGTCCGAACGTCTCGCCTCCATCGCGCAATCCTTTGACCTGGACGTTCCCAACCAGGATGCGACCGCCGCGAATCTCATCGGATTGGGCGACCAATGGAAGATTGCGCCACTGCGCATGGCTCGTGCCTATCTGGAGTTAGTTCGGCGCAAGGACGCTCCGGGAGTCGCTCCCATCTTGGAAGGAATGCGCCTGTCCGCGTTACAGGGCACCGGCGCTGCAGTCGGTCGACAGCTGCAGCATTCCGCCGCGCTGGTCAAAACGGGAACCGCGCCCTGCACTCATTCGCACTGGGCTCCTGCTGATGGTTTCGTGTTGGCGCTGCTCCCGCTGGAGCAGCCGGAAATTCTCTTGCTCGTTCGCCTGCACAGCGTCACCGGGGCGAAGGCCGCGGAAAGCGCCGGCCGGATGTTGCGCGATATGGAAGAATGAACCGATGCGGCGGCTTTGCGCACTGCTGTTCATCCTGAGTTGCGCCCACGTTGGCGCTTCGCAGGACCGCATCGTGCGCATCGGCGTCCTCGGCATTTTTCATTCTCAGCATCTCACCATTGCCAGTTCCAAAGACGAAGATCTCGTGCTCTCGGCGGGCGCTCAACAACTGTTTTTGCATTCGCGTTCGTCCTGTGCCACGGCCGAGTTGACCGCTGCAAACAACCTTGTCGTCACGCGCTGTGGACGCGCCGAGTTTCGCGCCGCCACGCTTCGCGCGGCAAGCCGGAATCAGCAGGCCACCCGGTTTGTCCTCGGAATTCCGGGAAAAATCAATCGCCGATACGACGGCATCCTCGAGGTCCACGCCAAAAACGGGGAGATCGTCCCCATTGTGGCGATGGACCTGGAAGTTGCCGTCGCTTCGATCGTGCAAGCAGAAGCGATGCCCGGCACCCCGCTGGAGGCGCTCAAAGCGCAGGCCACCATCAGCCGGTCGTACTTGGTGGCGGGTCGCGGGCGGCACGTCGATTTCGATTTCTGCGATCTCACCCATTGCCAATTCCTTCGCGAACCGCCCGACGCTACCAGCCTCGCGGCGCAAGCCGCTGCCGCCACCCGAGGCTTGGTGCTGGCTTACAATGGCCAGCCCATTGCCGCGATGTTCACGCGCAGTTGCGGAGGAGATACGCGTACGCCCGCTGAAATCGGCTTGCCCTCGGCCGGTTACCCTTATTACGGAGTGCGCTGTGAAATCTGCCACCAGAATCCGATTCGCTGGTCGCGCCAACTTACGCGCGCGGACGCTGCGTTGCTTCTCGGCCGAGGCGAGCAGGGTCGGCTCGCCATCGACAGAAGACTCGGTTGGAATGCTGTCCCAAGTAACAACTTCACCGCGCGGGAGCACGGCCGCGAAGTTATTCTCCAGGGCGCTGGCCAAGGCCACGGCGTCGGCTTGTGCCAGCGTGGCGCTCGTGGCATGGCTGAGCTTGGTTCCGACTTCAAAACCATTCTCGACCACTATTTCCCCAATACGACTCTCAAATCTCTCTCCTCAAATTGAATCTCGCGGCCTCCTCAGCCTGAATTGCCGGAGTTTGGTTGAGGCGGAGGAACTTGAGCGCGCGTCGATCGCTAGAGCACTCCACGACGATGGGATGCAAAGACTGACGACGGCGTGGAGCCACGCCGACTGCTAGGGTCACCCTTAAATCACCTTCAGATTACCGCCAGTGCATTGCTGGAAAGAGTTGGCTAGGGCAGAGTGACCACCGTCAGCTCGGCACTTAAATTCTGATGGAGGAACGGTCATGCCCTACCTTATCGTCGTCGATCTCACTCCCATCATCGCCGCAGTCATGTTAACAGTCGTCAGAATGCTCGACTAGTTGCTCGCATCGCCCGACCCACCCGGCTCTCTGCCACCGCTGCTCTGGGCGTATCTGGCAGCCGTGCCTCACGACGGGGCCGATTTCAGCTATCTTGT